>MDTG01202047.1_pt1 | contig 72657 bp, 59 predicted proteins | sample 811421 | NCBI WGS metagenome assembly MDTG01 (sample SAMN05326645, study PRJNA326480) | marine metagenome | isolation source: seawater | place: Pacific Ocean: South East | collected 2011
AAACACCATAAGTCATAGTTTTAATACTATGACCCATAATATCTGCTGTTATTATTTCATCTACTTGTAGGCGTTTCATCTCTGTGCTGAAGGTATGCCTTAAAGTATGGAAGTCATAATGTTTTCTATTAAAGCCTAACTTATCTCTTAATTCACAAAACTGTGCTGTTATGCTAGAACCTTTTCTTCTATCTGCTTGCCAATCAATACAGTTATTTATGATCGCTTCATGTGCAGGGATTATTCTATCCCATTTTTCTGTTTTAAGTTTTGGAAACAGAATAGTTTTATCTGCATGATTGTATTCCATTAGAGCGATTGCACCTCTTCTCGCACCAGTGTGTAGTGCAATCATCACCACATTAAGTAACCAATTAGAAACAGTATTGTTTGCTTCTTTTAATGTTTTTACAATCAAACCTATTTGTTGATAGTTATATATAGTCCTCTCTTTTGTTGGTTCAGTTTTTGGAATCGTGTGTCCGCTCCAAATTGCTTTAGAATTCTTTTTAAGATATCGCCAAAAGTTGGAATAATTTCCTTTCCATCTACTAACAGTAGCTTTAGACACCCCTTCTCTCTTGCCTACTTCTTCTAGAAAGATGGCTGCTTTCTCCCACGTCATTTCTTCAAGACATGTAAAATCTTTCATAAGAACTTGCATAGCTCTTCTTCTAGCCATATTTTCATCTCTTGAAGATGCGGCTTCTGCAAATTCATCTACCCAATCAGCAAAAACATGCAATCTACCTAAAGATTTTTCATAGTGCTGTTTTGGTTTCTTTTCTTTTGCTGTAAGAATTTCTTTTGGTGATGGAGAATTATATGCTTCATAAACGCCTAAATCATAAGCAATATCATTAGCTTCATCAGCCACAATATCTTCTATGATGTCTTTTCCTTCGTCTGATGCTCGTAGATATTCTGCTCTTAACTTTTTAAAGGTTCTAGCTTTATCCACTTTATCTTCATGTTTTTTTAATTCACGTAGCCAATCATCTCTTCTCTCCACTGCTTCTCTATGATCTTTAGTGCGAAGACTTTCTGATCTTTTTTTTCCTGCTACTCTTTTTGTGACCCACCAAATTTTACCACGTTTAATGAGATATCTGGTATCTAATTTTGGCACTTGTGGCTCCACTGCAAACACATAAAAACAACGCTGTTGTGCTTATATTAGATGCAACATTGCATCTGTTTGAATAACTGTACATCAGCTATGATATACAATTTGATATACATTTTCAAGAGATAGAATGGCAGAAACCCTTGTTTTATGGGGTTTTCTTACCTAACTGTTCCACGGCACATGAGCGTGACTGGTGGCTAAATAAGTATTTTATTTATCTATACTTATTGTTTCGATTAACATTTTTAATAATAAAATTGAGACATTGAATTTTGTATACAGTTTTTATCTGTATGATATTCAGAAAGAACTAGTGTCCAAATGATCACTACTTTTGTCCCTTTAAAGCAGGAATCAGTTTGTAATATACACTTTTTCGGAAAACTATAAGAAACCGTAAGGAATTAGAGTTTTCCCTAATTAGAACAGCAGTCAATAAGAGAACTGCAGCATCCATCTTTACAACAACTGCTGCTACAATCTCCAGTGTTGCAGCCAACACTGCAACAACCATTTGCGCAACAAGAGTTTTTACAACAGGATTCTGGTGTATGCGTCTGTCCAAGCATTTAAAAACTCCGCTAAATTAAGCTTTCTAAACATCCCGAAAAAATAAAAAAATAGTTCCTATTCCATACATATATAAAACACCACAATAGTATTATCAACTTTTATTTACCATATCCTCACGTGGACACTATTGTTAAAAATACAAAGTCCTTAACTCTAGTTTCCTATAAATCTTCATCATTTAACTTAACAAAAACTTTTGTAATACAGCATTGCACTAATTTAAGATTTTTTAAAAAACATTAAAAACTGATTGTTTTTAGTTAACGAATGGATTTCAAGAATTTTATTGCATTTTGCCACTTCGAAAGAGCAGCAACACTCATTAAGCTTGTAATTAACTGCGGCGTTTTGCCGCTTTCCTTACACAAGGAAAATACTTTTCTGAACATACTTATAGAGGTACGTTAAAAAAAAGAATGTTGCGTTTGAGGCATGGGATGAATTACAACGCGTTTTTCAATCAATCTATTAGTAAATTAAAATCTGAGGGTAGATACCGTATCTTTGCAGAACTTGAGCGTCATGCTGGTAATTTTCCGCATGCAACTCACTATGGCGGCTCGGCAAAAGATGAAATTACCGTATGGTGTAGCAATGATTATTTAGGGATGGGGCAGAACCCACATGTCATTGCGGCAATGAAAGAAGCCATAGATCGGTGTGGTTCGGGGTCAGGAGGCACAAGAAATATCTCCGGTACGACCCATGATCACGTTATTCTGGAAACAGAATTAGCTACTCTTCACCGAACTGAGGCCTCTTTACTATTCACATCTGGATATGTTGCAAATGAGGCCGCTTTGACCGCATTAGCGGCTAATATTCCCGGTTGTGTTGTGCTTTCTGATGAATTGAACCATGCGTCCATGATTGCAGGGATAAGGCATTCAGGAGCGAAAAAATGTATTTTTAAGCACAATGATGTTAATGATTTAGAAAATTGTCTAAAACACATTAATCCAGCACAACCAAAGATAATTGTATTTGAGTCTGTCTATTCAATGGATGGTGATATTGCTCCCATTGAGGCATTTTGTGACCTTGCTGAAAAATATAATGCTATGACATATTTGGATGAAGTTCATGCTGTTGGAATGTATGGACCGCGTGGTGCAGGTGTTGCTGAAAGAGACGGCCAGATGGGTCGGATTTCTGTTATCCAAGGGACTCTTGCAAAAGCCTTTGGCGTTGTTGGAGGTTATATCGCTGGAAATTCAGCATTAATCGATTTCGTTCGCTCCTACGCAAATGAATTCATTTTTACTACGTCCTTGCCCCCTTCAATCGCTGCAGCCGCGGCTGCTAGCGTAAGATACGTCCGCAAATATGGAGCTAGCGATAGAGTGCGTCACCAAGAACGCGCTTCGAAGTTGAAACAAATGCTCTCTGACGCAGGGCTGTCTGTCATGCCATCAACCTCCCATATAGTTCCAGTCATGGTTGGCAACCCTCTAATTTGTAAGCAAATAACAGATGATTTATTAGCGCGATATAATATTTACGTTCAGCCTATAAATTATCCGACAGTTCAACGCGGTAAAGAGCGATTACGACTTACTCCTACACCTTTCCATAGTGATCAGGAAATGAATGAGTTGGTAACTGCTTTGTCTGAAATTTGGTCGAGGCTTAATATTAAAACTGCTGCGTAAGAAATGCATAAAATTAAAAACAATAGGAAGTGGTATATTATTCCATTTGCATGCCGTACACCTGAAGACACAAAATAATATTTAATTTTAAAAAATTTATAAGCAAGCTCCTCATAAATTTATCTGTAATTAAAAATTACTCGAAAATGTTAGAACAATGCGAATTAAAATGTTTAATTGACCATTATTTAGTTAATACTAATTACAAAAATCTTTTAAACAAAGTTGGGCTCTTAAGTCCTTATAAAAAAATCTGCGTCAACCTCGATTGCTACGTTAAAGGGCATGACATTGACACCCGCTACTGTTCGAGCATGGTAACCTCGTTCACCGAACACATTTATAAAAAGTTCAGATACACCGTTAACAACACTTGCAACCTCGTGTAGGTCGGGAGTGGAGTTAACGTATCCACGAATTTTCACAACTTTTTCAATTCTCTCAAGATCCCCGTTAAGTGCTTGCTTCGCATGTGCTATAATGTTGAGTCCACATAAATAAGCTGCTTCCTGGCCTTGCTTGACATCAAATTCTTGTCCAACCTTGCCTACATAAGGAATCTCTCCATTCCATTGTGGTACCTGACCCGAGATATAGAGAATATTTCCAGCAATATTACTACCTAAAATTTTAGCTACTTTTGGCTCACGGGCTTCTGGTAGTTCAATCCCTAACTCCTTTAAACGCGTCTCTACATCTCCCTGCATAATCATTCCATATTTACAAACTCAACTTTACATCAGAATTCAATCATACTAAGTAGCTGTGGCATAGGGAAAGTTTTATTATAACTGATATTTACAAAGAGTTTTCTTATTTTAATGACGAAGCAGAAACTAAAAAAACGCTCAGTGACAGTGTCTGGTCATAGAACTAGCGTCTCGATCGAAAATGAATTCTGGACGGAGTTTGCTTCTATTGCTAAAAAAAAAATTTCAATCAATAAACTTGTCTCTGAATTAGATTACAAACGTTCAGAAAATCTTTCTTCTACTATACGTGTATTTGTGCTTAAGGAAATTAAAAAACAATAATTTGTAATATTTCTTTCGTTCTGAATTCCACTTAAAACACGCAAATTGCACTTAAGTTGTTCGATTGATAACGAATAAATATAATTCGCTGGAGAAGCAAATGTGTTCATTTTCAAACCATCTTTATCCCCTCCGAAAACCAGCAAATTTCATCAATTACTTATTTTTGCTTCCTTGAAATTCGATCCATTATCAAGATTATTATAACTCCAACAAAGGATGAGATTGCGACTACCCAACCTGCAGCTTGCCAATCTGAGGCCCATGCAATTATGAGGGCCGTAATTGGTGGAAGAATTAATGTGCCGATATTTCCTCCCTGTACAACCCAACCTACTGTCATTCCAACTAGCTCATGTCTTGGAGCAAATGTAGTGACAGCACTCCAGAGAGCTCCTGGTATCAGGCCGCAAACTGCCGAATACAAAACAGCCATTCCATAACGTATCTCCAAGGAGAGAAAACTGGAGAATATCCAAACAGAGACAACTCCTGTGAATATTGAACCGCCAATCAGTATATTTATTAAAGCAATATCTTTTTTTCTCAACCAACCACCAAAAATATTGCCGAGGATATTCACCATAACCGCAAATGCAACCAAATAGGCCGAGTTACTACGACTTACTCCAAGTTCGTCCACCAACATAGTAGGTAAGAAACCGTAAACTGTTAAATAATTACCGGTATAGGTTCCGAAGAATAAGCCCAATAAAACTGGCCTGGGGTTTTTAAAAAAATCCAAAACATCTTTAATATTTGCCCGATTAACCCTCGGAAAACCAGATGGCTTTTTAATACCCCTTGTCGTAAATATTACAACTATAGCAAAAATGCCTGCGATAATTCCATTTGCTAACCATAATCCACGCCAACCCAAACCAGCATATTCAAGAAAAATAGGGGCACTCAGCATCATTATCGACGTGCCAGCAGGCATATAAGCCCCCCAAATACCGAGCGCTATTCTTCGATCGCCTTCCGATGAAGCAACCCAACCTAGAATAGCTGGAACAGAAACGACAATTGGAAGGTAACCAACGGCTTCAATTAAACGCGCGAAAAGAAGAAGCTTTCCATTTGAGGCGAACGCCCCCAAAATACTTCCCACTGCTATAGAGATGAGACCAAATACTAAGGCTCTGCGATAACCAGCTACATCCGAAAAAAAACCACCGAAGATGCCGATAATTGAGGCCACAAAGGCGTAAATGCTTATAAGCCATCCTGCAAAAAAAAGATCTAGTTCGAGTTCTTCTCTTATCCAAGCAAGAGCTGGAGGGGCTTTACCAATCTGGAAAGCGCAAACTATCCCTGCGCCTAGCAAAACCAGAATAAGTGGCCAATTTGTACCAAATTTAATTGTTTTTAAAGACAAATTACATATCCGTTGCAAAAATGTGAGCTTTTAAAAAATTTCTCATTCCAGTGGATGAAAAATGAATAAAGTGGGTCCTTTGAAACGTTATAAAAACTTATAATCGCTTAATTGTGTCTATAAAATCTATCACATTTTGGATGAGAACATATCAGGGTAAATTACACATCATCACTTGAGACTAGAATTGAATAAAAAAACTCATATTAAAAAAATATAAAAGCCCTTTATGCAGTAATTTATAAAAAAACGTTTGTGCAACCCCCAAATAAGAGATGGTTGTCAATCTTAGTCGGTAACAAATTTGGCTTGGCCTGCCAAAATACTGACATAAGATGGATACAAAGGAGAGGAATTAGTATGCCTTAGTACCATTTGTCTTGCACTACTGATAATCAGTGTATGGAGTGCTAAATATATTGCCATGCGGAATGGTGTTTAAGATATTTCACCTTACTTTGCTTTTGCTTGTCGTGTGTTTGTTGCATCCATGAATCTAGTTTTTGCAAGCATTGAAAGGCGAGTAATTAGCCTTTTGATTGTTTTTTTAAACATGTCCAAACTTAGTCTTATGTTGGTTCGGTGAAAATATAGCATACATGTGCCGGCGTAGTAGCTATTATTTTTTGGTTTGTTTTTCGAATGAATTTTAATTGTTAGAGTTTCATTTAGAAGGATTGTTTCTTTTTATGGGGTTATGTATTTTGCCAAAATACCAATTATCAAGAAAAGCTTTGCCATGCGGAGTATTGCGGTTGTTTGAGCTTTTTTTTGAAGTGGAAACGATACAAAATAGGAGAGCAAAAAATTGAATTTTTGCCACTTAATTGTTGGATTTTTATTTTAGTTTTATCTGCATAAAAACATGGATCGTTGACGGTGACAGCCCCTTATCGAAATTGCACGAAGGTAACATAAATTGCACTTGCATCAACGGTCTTAAACAAAGGTTTATGATACAGAAATTTAGACAACTATGAAGCCCATAAAACCATGCTATTTACACTTTTAGCACCTGCAGTGGGGATGATCCTAACCATTATTATTGGTGAAAAAACTAAAAAGTAAAATGGTGATCGCTGGTTTCATAACCATCACTGGATTTGGTATGATATGATATTATCTAATCAAGACAAATCTAAACTCCAAGAATAATAATTTGAATGTTAAAACTTCTTTCTAAAAATTTTGGAGAACGAGATCCAAATTTACCTATCGATATGATAGTAATTCATTACACGGGAATGCAAACCAAAGAGATGTCAATTTCTAGGATGTGCGACCAAAGTTCTGAAGTTAGTGCCCATTATTTAATTGACGAGGATGGAGTGACATATAACTTGGTATCAGAGAAATATCGTGCATGGCATGCTGGAGTTAGTTATTGGAAAGGAGAAAAAGATACAAACAGTCGTTCCATTGGGATAGAATTACAGAATCCTGGTCATGATTGGGGGTATACAAGTTTTCCTGAAGTCCAGATGAAAGCACTGATAGAACTGACAAAAGAAATAATTGATCGTCACGGGATATCTAAAAGGATGGTACTGGGACATTCCGATGTTGCACCAGATCGAAAACTAGATCCAGGTCATCTGTTTGATTGGAAGTTAATGGCCGCAGCTGAAGCAGGATATTGGCCGAATTTCACTCCCAAATTACCACCCGCCAATCAATCCCGAATTCGAGATTCCCTCACCAAAATTGGTTATAACCCAAATGTTGGCATTGTTGAAATTATTAAAGCTCTGCAATTGCACTATCGACCCACACTAATCAACGGGAAAATAGATAATGAATGCTGGGGAATAATATGTGCCCTAAAAAAAAATCTTTGATCTTTTTGGTAACAGCTAGAAATGTTCTTGACTGGAATTACTTCTGCCTTCATGAGTATTCTGCCAGATGGTTGGATGGCCGCTTTTTACATTAGGGGAAACCCTGCAAAAAGAGGAAAGTCCGGGCTCCACGGAAACACGGTGCCGGGTAACACCCGGCGGGGGAGACCCCAGGGAAAGTGCCACAGAAAGCAAACCGCCTGCAGTAACAGGTAAGGGTGAAAGGGTGTGGTAAGAGCACACCGCGCTATCGGTAACGATAGTGGCAGGGGAAACCCCACCGGGAGCAAGACCGAATAGGGGCAGCGACATGAGTGTCCGCATTGCTGCCCGGGTGGGTCGCATGAGATGTACGGCAACGTCCATCCCAGATGAATGGTCATCACCTGTTATGACAGGAACAGAACCCGGCTTATAGACCATCTGGTATTTTTTTTCAATCGACAGAAACGGCTTAGAAACTTTAACAAAGCCCATTATTTTCCGTAGACGTGTTTTGTTTTTTAACAAGGACTCATAATTTATCTGCTAAAACCCAACAATATCATCTTAATTTTTTGTCCAACTGTATAGAAGCAAGGTCGATGATCCCATTGACATTATATATTTTCCCATGTTATCCCATTAAATCCCATAATTTTCCATGGGTAATTAATGCGGTACAAGATCCCGATTTTAGGGATGTTACAGCTTCTGCTGGAGGTTGCGTAGATGACATCGTTCCTGTCCACATTCGTGAACAAGATCGACAAAAAGGGTCGAGTATCTGTACCTGCTCCGTTCCGAGCGTCTTTGGCAGCGGAAATATTTTCAGGAGTAATAGCTTATCCATCTCTTATTGATCCAGCTATTGATGTATTTGGGCGGTCAACACTAGAGGAACTTAACCGTCGCCGTCTCCACAAAAACATGGATGATGGTGACTTTGAAAAAGCATTACTTGGTCATGGCGATCCAATAATCGATACTATCATGGCTCTATCCCATGAACTTCCATTTGATGGGCAGGGAAGAATAATATTACCACAAACATTAATAGACGCGGCCAATCTTGTTAGCGAGGCAGTGTTTGTTGGACGCGGTAATCGTATACAAGTCTGGAATCCAGAAAATTTTATTAGTCACCAAAATGATGCTGTTTCAGCACTTCGAGAAAAGCTGAAAGGAGGCATTGCATGACGGAAGGCCACTCACCCGTTCTTTTGGATAGTGTTATTGCTGCAATGGCTCCGTGCGATGGAGCAACCTACGTGGATGGAACATTTGGTGGAGGGGGATACGCAAAGGCAATCTTAGAACACGCAAACTGTTTTTTAATTGGTATAGACCAAGATCCTTCTGCCATTTTGCGTGCTCGGGATTGGCGTAAGCAATACGGTGATCGATTTATGATTCTGAAAGGACGTTTCGGGGATATGTCTCGGTTACTTGCGGATAGGGGCATAACAGCTATCAATGGTATAACGTTAGATCTTGGTGTCTCATCATATCAATTGGATAATCCTGAACGCGGGTTTTCCTTTAAATTTGACGGCCCTTTAGATATGCGAATGGCGCAAAGTGGAACCTCTGCTACAGATATTATCAATCAATACTCAGAAAATGAACTTGCCGATATTTTTCATAAATATGGCGAAGAGCGTAAAGCACGAAAAATTGCCAGATACATCGTAGCAGCCCGCAGCAAAAAGGCAATAACTCGCACACACGAGCTTGCCGAAATTATTCGGAGTTGTGTGCCTTTAAGCCAAAAATCAAGCAAATCTAATCGGATTGATCCTGCAACTCGAAGTTTTCAAGCTCTTCGAATTTATGTAAATGACGAATTGGGCGAACTGAGACGTGGATTAACCGCGGCAGAATGTTTACTATCCGCCGGGGGCAGCCTAACGGTCGTCAGCTTTCATTCGCTTGAAGATCGGATCGTTAAAAACTTTCTTCGTAACAAGGGTGGAATTTCAGCTCACGCATCGCGTCATTTTCCGCTGGAAAAAAATAAACCAAGACCAACTTTCAAGGTAATTTCAAGGCGTCCTCTTCGTCCAACCACTGAGGAAATAGACAAAAACCCGCGTGCACGCTCAGCCCGGCTACGTGTCGCGCTACGTACTGGCACACCCTCTTGCAAGGAGGGAAGTTTCGATGATTAAACGTGCGACCCTTGTTTGGATGGCCCTATCAATTTTTTCTGGCATCGGATTATTTAACCTGAAATATAGTGTTTCGGAGATGGAAGATCGGTTAATCGCACTGCAAAAAGAAAATCACAGTCAAATGGAAGCTATTCATGTTCTCAAAGCTGAGTGGAGTTTTCTAAATAAACCCGTCCGAATCAATGATTTGGGGCAACGCGAACTCATGCTCGCTCCAGTTACGGCCAGCCAAGCCGTAGAAATAAAAAATATTCCATTTCGTCCAGAATTTGCACCAATTTCCGAATTAAAGTCTTCAGTCCCCCCGGCGGCCGATCATGACCCCTCCCCCATAATCACGTCAAAGCGTGAAAAATGATTGGCCGCCACCCTTTCTCCCCTTTTCGAAATCGCCGCGAGCCCCCGGCACCGACAGAAGTAGACCTTGCACGCAACCGTCTGTTAATTGCAGCCGGTCTCACTGCAGCAGCTTTTACTCTAGTGGCCTTCAGACTGTTAGATGTGATTATAATGCCTGCAACTCAAAGTCAAAAAGTCGAAAGATCAATCCCTATTACCAAGCATTATGTTTCTCGTGCTGATATATTGGATAGGAATGGCCGAATTATGGCAACAAATCTGAATACTGCTTCATTATACGCCAACCCAAACCTCATTCAAAATAAGGCTGGCGTTGCAGCGAAGCTTGCGGCTATCTTAAATCTTAATGCTGCTTCATTAGCGGAACAATTTGAGAGCAAACGTCCATTCCTATGGATTAAACGGCACCTGACCCCCAAACAGAAATATGCAGTCAACAAGCTTGGTATTCCTGGGCTTGATTTTGCAAATGAACAAAGGCGGGTTTATCCCCTAGGGTCACTTGCTAGTCATGTTCTGGGTTTCACCAACATAGACAATCATGGGCTAAAAGGTATTGAAAACAAATTCAACAACACACTCTCCAACAGTGGCAAGCCGCTACGCCTGAGTATTGATGTCCGTGTTCAAAATATTATGCGCGAAGCGCTTCTGAATTCGATCAATAAATTTCACGCCATAGGGGGTGCCGGTTTAGTGCTCGACGCTCGAAACGGCGAAATCCTCTCAATGGTATCTCTGCCGGATTTTAACCCTAATCTCCCGAGAAAAGCAAAAAATAAGGTTCTTTTTAATCGCGCTACTCATGGCGTTTATGAGATGGGATCAACTTTGAAAATATTTAACACCGCAATGGCTTTAGAACATGAAAAAATAACCATGCAAAGTGGGTATGATGCCACAAAGCCAATTCGTACCAGTAAATTTGTTATAAAGGATTATCACGCAAAAAACCGTTGGCTGAGTATTCCTGAAATATTTATGTACTCTTCAAATATTGGCTCTGTAAAAATGGCGATGGATGTCGGCCGAGTTGCCCAAAGAAAATTTTTTAAAAGACTTGGTCTGTTAAATAAACCTCAAATCGAGCTTGGTGAGGTAGGTAAACCTATTGTTCCAGAACCGTGGAATGACATCCATTCAATGACAATTTCATACGGGCATGGGCTTGCTATCAGTCCATTACAACTAGTCGCCGGAGTTGCCGCAGTAGTCAATGGAGGTGTCCTCTATACACCCACATTGTTCCAACGGACTCGGCTCACAATAGGAAGTCGGGTAATTAGTAAAGAAACCTCTGAGCAGGTGCGTAGATTGTTAAAATTAGTTGTCAGCCATGGGACCGGAAGCTTAGCAGCTGCAAAGGGATACTTAGTTGGCGGAAAAACAGGTACGGCCGAAAAGGTTGTTGGACGAGAGTACAAACGCGAAGCACTTCTGTCCTCTTTCATTGCAGCGTTCCCAATAAATGCCCCCAAATATGTTGTTTTTGTGATGATAGACAATCCAGTAGCTATCAAAGGAACGCGGCACAGACCAACAGGGGGTTGGGTAGCTGCACCGGTGGTTGGCGAGGTAATTTCGCGCATCGGCCCGCTCCTCGGGGTGAAGCCCATCAATCAAAATGACCCTTCAGTACGCGATCAGATGACGATTCGGGTGTTAACCATGAAATCTGGGGAAAAACGCCTTGTATCTTTCTGACATATGTGACAACGGTGCTGAAACTGTCGTGGGAAATTCAAACCCAGCGATAAAAGGTATATCTGCAGACTCCAGGTTAATAAAACCCGGGTTTCTTTTTGCTGCTCTCCCAGGGGAAATTACAGATGGACAGAGATTTATAGCCGATGCGGTAACTCATGGTGCTGCAGCAATTCTCGCAGCGAAAGGGACAAGGCTTCCGCCCAATGCAACTCATCTTCCTTTAATTACATCAATGGATCCACGCCAATCACTTGCAATTTTTGCTTCACGCTATTACCCAATCCAACCAGTTATTTCTGCAGCCGTAACAGGAACTAACGGAAAAACGTCTGTTGCTTGGTTTACAAAACGTCTTTGGTCGGCTTTAGGATATAAAGCCGCCTCTATAGGCACATTGGGAGTGGATGCAGATAGCAATGTATTATCTCCAACTGGAGGGCTTACAACTGCAGATCCTGTTACACTGCATCAAACTCTCCAAAATCTGGCAACATCTGGTATTAATGCTGTGATTATAGAAGCCTCAAGTCATGGGCTGGATCAGAGAAGGTTAGATGGAGTGCGTTTAAAAGCTGGGGCTTTTACAAACCTCTCACGCGATCACCTCGATTACCACAAAAATATGTGTTCATACCGGGCGGCGAAACGAAGACTGTTCGACCAACTTTTACCCCATGGAGCCGCTGCCGTCTTACACCGTGATACTGAAGAATATGATGAATGGAAAAATATTTCACAAAATCGCGGCTTAGAAATTATTTCTTATGGAAAAGCGAGAACTGATCTGGAATTAATCAATGTTAAGCCACTCAAAAAAGGTCAAAAATTAACAGTGAGGCTGATTAACAATGTATACGAAATTTCAGTGCCAATTACCGGCATATTTCAGGCTGAAAACATCCTTTGTGCCATCGGTTTGGTGTTGGCCTGCGGGGAAAAAGCTGAAAGAATAGCTGCCGCAGCTTCCAAATTGACAACACCAATCGGGCGGTTGGAATTAGTAGCCACACTAGAAAATAATGCATCTATATATGTCGACTATGCACACACTCCTGCCGCTCTGGAGTCTGCACTCACCGCCTTGAGAGCACGCACAAAGAATAAGCTCCATCTTATTTTCGGCTGTGGAGGAAATCGTGATACAGGTAAACGCCAAGAAATGGGGAAAATTGCCAACAAATTAGCTGATGAAATAATAATATCTGATGATAACCCTAGAAATGAGGATAGTAAATTTATCCGCTTGCAGATTGCAGCTCATTGCCCCAATGCGATTGATATTGGTAATCGAACAGAAGCTATAAACACCGCCATCGAAAGACTGAGCTCTGATGACATATTAATTATCGCTGGAAAAGGGCACGAATCTTTGCAGATTGTAGGTAACACAAGCTCAGAATGCAATGACCGCGACATTGTTCAAGCTGCTTTGCCTCGAGTGCGGAGTAAAATATGAGCAAGATGCCTCTTTGGAACTCGGATGATGCGGCCATTGCAACAGGGGCAGCCAAAAAAGCGGAGTGGTGTGCAAATGGAGTAAGCATTGATACGAGAACACTCAACAAGGGGGATTTATTTATTGCATTACGAGGACCAAAGCATGATGGTCATCACTACATTGCAGAAGCGATGGCCAAAGGTGCCGCGGCGGTAATAGCAGACCGAAAAACAGAAAAGTGTTCCAGCAATACTCCAATTTTATACGTAGCGGATACCCTCGAGGCACTACGAAACTTAGGAAAGTACGCTCGACGTAGAACGTCGGCCAATATTATTGCTGTAACAGGCAGTGCTGGAAAAACTGGAACAAAGGATGCACTTTTTCATGTTCTCTCATCGCAAGGAAAAACAACTGCTAGCATAGCTAGCTACAATAATCATTTTGGTGTTCCTCTCTCTCTAGCACGCATGCACGCGGATGATAAGTTTGGTATTTTCGAAATCGGCATGAATCAAAAAGGAGAAATAGCGTCACTAACAAAAATGGTTCTGCCACACATTGTGATAATTACTACAATAGAAGCAGCTCATATTGAATTTTTCAAAAATTTAGAAGAAATTGCCGATGCAAAAGCGGAAATTTTTCAAGGTTTGGATAGGAACGGAACTGCCATACTGAACATGGACAATCCTCAGTTTACACGACTTCAAAAATCTGCAAACCAACAAAAAATTAAAAATATTATTTCCTTCGGGAGAAAAAACACAGCAAATGCAAAGATTATCTCCTCTACCATTAGTAGTGAAGGAAGTAATATTGAGGCGGTAATTTGTGGTCAGCATATTCGCTATTGGTTAAACCTGCAGGGTGTTCATCAGATAACCAATAGTTTAGCTGTGTTAGCAACAATCCATGCACTTAATGCCAATTTAGAGTCTGCGGCAAAAATATTAGGGAAAATCGAAGCGCTGCCTGGTAGAGGTAAACATCATAAATTACTGCTACCGAGCGGCACATTTACGCTTATTGATGAGAGCTACAATGCAAACCCGGCTTCCATGAAAGCCGCTATTCAGGTCCTTGGCTCTATTCAAATTGCTTTTCACGGGCGACGGATTGCTGTTTTGGGTGACATGAAAGAGCTAGGCCGTGAGTCAAAAAAATTTCACGCAGATCTCAGTAAATATTTAGTAAACAATGGGATAGATAGGGTTTACGCAACTGGAGATGAAATAAAGGCAATGTTTGATGAATTACCCCAAAAAATCCAGGGCAAATTTTCTTCTTGTGTTGAGATTGTTCTGGAACATTTGCTGGAGGAGCTATCCAGAGATGATGTGGTAATGGTCAAGGGCTCATTCACTAGTGGAATGCGACATGTCGTAAGTGTTCTAAGAGATAAATTTTCTAGGAGTGATCAGAAAACCAGAAAACAGGAAGGTCAGTATGTTATATAACCTGCTTTCTCCTCTCGCAGACGATATTAGCTTCCTTAATCTATTTAGATATTTAACTTTTAGAACCGGGGGAGCAGTAATGACCGCTCTCGCAATCAGTTTTCTTTTGGGGGGGCCATTAATACGTTGGCTAAAGAGACAGCAGGGGACCGGGCAACCTATCCGTGAAGATGGGCCCGCCTCACATCCCCTAACAAAAAAGGGAACTCCCACCATGGGTGGGCTACTAATTCTAATTGCAATCACAGTTGCCACACTTTTGTGGGCAGACTTGACCAATCGATATGTTTGGACAGTTCTAATTGTCACACTTGGCTTTGGAACAATAGGTTTCATTGACGACTATCTCAAACTATCCCGACAGTCACCGCATGGCCTACCGGGTAGGGTCAAACTGCTCGGCGAAATTTTTATTTCTGGGGCGGCTGCTTGGTGGATAATGTCAATAACAGGTCCAGATATTGCAACCGGACTTGCAATACCAATCTTTAAGGATCTTCTAATTGACCTTGGGTGGTTTTTTATACCTTTCTCGATAATCGTTATGGTCGGATCGAGCAATGCTGTGAACCTCACCGATGGTTTGGATGGATTGGCAATAGTACCAGCTATGATTGTTTCTGCTTGCTTGGCTTTAATCTCGTATCTTGTAGGGAATGCAATATTTGCCGCTTATCTTCAGGTTTTTCCAGTACCGGGGGCTGGTGAGCTTGCAGTGTTTTGTGGCGCATTAGTCGGAGCCAGCGTTGGATTTTTATGGTTCAATGCACCGCCAGCCATGGTGTTCATGGGCGACACAGGTTCACTCTCAGTTGGAAGTGCAATTGGTGCGGTGTCAGTTATTGTTAAACATGAATTGGTGCTTGTAATTATAGGCGGTTTATTCGTTTTAGAGACAGTATCAGTGATTGTGCAAGTCGCTTCCTTCAAACTTACAGGACGGCGGGTTTTTCGGATGGCACCCCTTCATCATCACTTTGAAAAAAAGGGATGGGAAGAGCCCACAATTGTAATTCGCTTTTGGATTATAGCACTTATTCTAGCGCTAATCGGTCTATCGACTTTAAAGCTACGATGAGGGCCAAGTGATTAAAGTAGAGAGTCGAAAAAATCAAAGAATTGCGGTTTTAGGTATGGGTTTGTCTGGAATGGCCTCGGCAAAAGCACTAGAAAACTCTGGCGCAAACGTAACTGTCTGGGACGATAATTCAACACAAAGGGAGAAAGCGGAGAGAGCTGGATTCAAGATTTCAAACCCTGAATTTATAGATTTTTCTTCTCAGGATGCACTGCTAATTGCCCCAGGAATTCCGCTATTAGTAAACCCACATCCCGCTGTTTCAGCGGCGCGTGCAGCAGATAAACCGATAACCAGTGACATAGAATTACTCATTGAGAATTGCGGTAGGGCAAGGCTAATTGGGATTACCGGTACAAACGGAAAATCGACTACAACCGAGTTAACAGCCCACATACTTGCAGAAGCCGGATTAAAGCATCAAGCAGGGGGTAATCTTGGCCTCCCAGCCCTTGGATTTAAACATCCATGCGATCAAGAAACGTTAGTTCTGGAACTCTCATCTTTTCAATTAGATATTACCGAAAATGCAGCATTTGACATTGCAATATTAACTAACATCACACCAGACCATCTGGATCGGCACGGAACCATGGATGCGTATATTTCCGCAAAAAGAAGAATTTTTCTTCGACCAAGAGTCAGAGGATCTAGTGTTGCTATAATAAGCATTGATGACCCGCACAGCGCTGAAATTCATAAGAAACTTGAAAGAAATAATGATTGGAAAGTTTTTCCTGTATCAACAAAGGGCAAATTAATTAATGGGGTTTTTGTAAAAAATGGTATTCTTTTTGACGCTTGTTCTGGTATGGCGCGAAGAATATGCGACCTGAACCCCATTTCAGTTTTGCAGGGGGAACATAACCAACAAAACGCCGCTTGTGCTTACGCAGCAGCTATGCACGCAGGGGTTTCTGAGAAGTCAATCGTTCGCGGGCTTCAAAATTTCAAGGGTTTGCCACACCGGATGGAACGAGTTGGCAAGATAAACAATATAGAACTTATCAATGACAGCAAAGCTACAAATGTACAAGCTGCAAATATAGCGCTTAACTGTTCTAACGATGTTTTCTGGATTGCTGGTGGGCGAGGCAAAGGCGAAGATTTTTCTCCACTAGCCGCGCATGCTAAAAAAATTCGAGCAGCCTTTTTAATCGGTGAAGCAGCGCATGATATAGCAAAAATACTTCCTGAAACTGTACCAGTTACAATATCAAATACACTTGAAAAAGCATTTGAGCATGCCATCGAAGCCGCTCTACGTTTTAGCAATGCTGCTACAATCTTATTGTCGCCCGCCTGCACTGCTTTTGACCAATTCGAAAACTTTTCAGAGCGTGGAAACATCTTTCGGGCCATAGCAGAAAAAATTAAGTCGGGGGCGTATAATGAGCGCATTTAGCCGAACCGACACATCTATATTGGGGCGTTGGTGGTGGACAATAGACCGATGGATGATCGCGGCTGTGACACTACTTATATTAGTTGGTTTGGTGCTCATACTTGCTGCGAGCCCTTCAGTTGCAGAAAAACTCAAATATCCAACTTATCACTTTGTACAACGACAGTTGGCTTTCTTGCCAATTGCAATTCTAGTAATGGTGACTTCATCAATGATGTCGCCAAAAGGTATTAGACGTACTGCAATAATATTATTTTCCATATCACTATTTTTAACCGTATTAACTTATTTTTTTGGAATTGAGATTAAGGGAGCACAACGTTGGATCGGTTTCTCTGGTTTCTCGATACAGCCTTCGGAATTCATCAAACCCTCTTTTGTAGTAGTTTCCGCATGGCTGTTTGCAATGCCCAAATGGTCGAAATACAATATTGGCCATTTAATTTGTATTACTCTATATATTTTTGTAGCGGTAACACTACTTTTGCAACCCGATCTCGGGATGGCAATTGTTGTATCTACTGTTTGGTTTGTTCAATTCTTTATAGCTGGGCTGCCATTAATTTGGGTAATGGTATTTCTTCTTACTGGAATTGGCGGCACTGTCGGCGCGTATTTATTGCTTCCGCATGTAAGTAGCAGAATAGATCGGTTTATTGACCCCTCTGCGGGCGATACTTTTCAAATATCTCGCTCGCTTCAAGCCTTTGGGAATGGTGGCGTTTTCGGACAAGGGCCTGGTGAGGGATCAGTAAAATCAGTTTTACCAGATGCACACACGGATTTCATATTTGCTGTTGCAGGAGAAGAATTTGGTTTAATAGCCTGTTTAATTATTGTTGGGCTATTCGCCTTTGTGGTTCTCCGAGGCCTCGCATGCGCACTAAGAGAAGATAATTTATTTATTTTGTTAGCAGTTTCCGGTCTCTTGACACAATTCGGGCTTCAAGCATTTGTTAATATGGGATCAACACTTCATTTGATTCCCACCAAAGGTATGACCCTCCCATTTATTTCCTACGGTGGGTCGTCGCTTGTCGGAGTTGCACTTTGTATGGGAATGGTTCTCGCTCTCACCCGCCGTAGATACGGCGCACGGGGGCTGGCATGAACACAAAGAATGGCACAATTTTGCTCGCTGCCGGCGGCACGGGTGGACACATTTATCCGGCACATGCACTTAGAAAAGTGCTTAAATCCCGGGGCTGGAATGTGATTTTTATCACAGATCAAAGAGGTCTGAATTTTAGGATTTCTGATGAAAATATAGAAATATATCGTATCAATTCAGCAAGTCTTTCAGGAAGTTTATCAGATAAACTAATTGGAATTTTCAAACTCATTTTTGGCTTAGTACAATCATTTACACTTATTAAACGTTTTAAGCCTGCCGCTGTTGTTGGTTTTGGGGGTTACCCCTCTGTACCTACTATGGTCGCCGCAACTTTAATTGGTTGTCCAACCATGATACATGAACAAAATGCGGTTCTTGGTCGTGCAAACAGACTAGTAGCTCGACGCGTAAATCGTATAGCAACTGCCTTCAGTGCCGTTTCGGGTATTAAACAAAAATATAAATCCAAAGTGACTTTGACAGGAAATCCATCTCGGCCTGATCTAGTCAACTCTCGTCAACATGAGCTGAAAAAACCGTTTACAATTCTAGTAATAGGGGGAAGTCAAGGCGCTTCAATTTTAAGTAAAATAGTTCCAGGTGCTGTTTGTGCTTTACCTCCTGATCTGCGTAAAAATCTGATTATAAATCAACAATGCCGTCCTGAAGATCTTCAGAGAGTACAAAATGCATACAATGCCAATGGCATAACATCCACACTCTCAACTTTTTTTCAAGACATTCCAAAATTAATGTCAGAGGCAAATTTAGTAATTTCGCGTGCAGGTGCGTCTACCATTGCTGAACTTACGATCGTTGGCCGCGCCTCAATTCTAATACCCTACGCTTCAGCAATGGATGATCATCAGACCGCAAACGCCAAGAATATTGCCGACAATGGTGGTGCATGGATGATCCCGCAAGCAGAGTTGACGGTAGACGTTTTGTGCGAACTCTTAATTTCATGCTTGACTTCCCCCTCGCTGCTATCGGACGTCGGGAATAAAGCAAGTAAATGTGGTAGCCCCGATGCTGCCATAAAACTGGCTGAGTCAGTGGAAGAAATTGCCGCTATCAGTCGGGAGCGAATCGGATGAGCCGCCTGCCTTTCACAATCGGCACCATCCATTTCTGCGGTATTGGGGGCATCGGTATGAGTGGTATTGCTGAAGTACTAAATAACCTTGGCTATTCTGTTCAAGGGAGCGACATTGCTTCAAATGCAAATGTGAGACGCCTTAGAAAAATCGGAATACCGATAAAAATCGGGCAAACAGCCGATAATATACAATCAGCAAAAGTCGTTGTGGTTTCTTCAGCAGTGCAATCAGATAATCCAGAATTACATGCAGCTCGTGAAAAAATGATCCCAGTAGTAAGGCGTGCTGAAATGTTAGCCGAGCTTATGAAACTTAAGTGGTCTGTGGCGGTGGCAGGAACCCATGGAAAAACTACAACGACTTCGTTAATTGCCGCTATGCTGGATCACACAGGTAACGATCCAACTGTTATAAACGGAGGCATTATCAACGCATACGGCACTAATGCGCGTCTTGGCAGAGGTGACTGGATCGTAGTCGAAGCCGATGAGTCGGATGGAACCTTTATTAAACTTCCAGCAACTATTGCCGTTGTGACCAATATTGACCCGGAGCATCTTGATCATTGGGGATCATTCAAACGATTACAATCTGCATTTATATCCTTCGTCCAAAATATTCCATTTTATGGTCTTGCGGTTTTATGTATTGATGATCCAGAAGTTCAGGCGCTTATCCCAAAAATATCCGATCGCCGCATAGTTACCTATGGTTTCAGCCCACAGGCCGATGTCCGTGCGATTAATTTAACGAATCACATCACCAATGTTTCTTTCGACATTGCTTTTTCCGGTCGTTCTCCCCTTTCTGGTCAAATTTTGAAAGATGTAGCTTTACCAATGATTGGGCGTCACAATGTTCAAAATGCCCTGGCGGCAATAGCCATTGCACAGGAGATGGGTTCAGAACTTCAACAAATTGGTTCGGGATTTCAAAACTTCGAGGGCGTAAAACGTCGTTTTACTGTCACAGGTATTATTGATGACATTACCATCATCGACGATTATGGACACCACCCAGTAGAAATTTCCGCTGCACTTGCAGCCGCAAGGTTAAATGCGAAAAATCGCGTCATAGCCGTAGTCCAACCCCATCGTTATACACGGCTAAGAGATCTTTTTGAGGATTTCTGTAAATGTTTTAATGATGCCGATGTAGTTTTCATAGCAGATGTATATGCGGCTGGAGAAAACCCAATTAATGGAATTAATAGAGAAACATTAGTTAATGGGCTGAAAGCTCATGGGCACCGAGATACCCGTTCACTTAGATCCCCTGACAACCTGCCTGGTCAAATAAATGAAATAGCCCAATCCGGAGATTATATCCTTTTTTTGGGTGCAGGAGATATTACCAACTGGGCAAACACTCTACCCGAAAATCTCTCTAACTTACGATTAAATTCCTTTGTAAACGTTAGGGGAGAGTCGTAATGCACAGAATTCAAACAAAAGGTCTGATGAACAAAATACCTCATGTTAGAGGCAAACTCATAGCTAATGCTGAAATTTCTCAAAGCACCTGGTTGCGTGTCGGTGGACCGGCAGAAATATTATTTTTACCTGCTGACATAGAGGACCTGGCTTATTTTTTAAGGAGCCTAGACCATTCAGTTCCCATCACCACTTTTGGTGCCGCTTCAAATCTAATAATTAGAGATGCTGGAATTCCTGGTATTACAATAAAGCTCGGTCGAAATTTTGCACACATTGACATTAACGACGATGAGTCAAAAATTAAGGCCGGCGGCGCTGCAATTGATGTAAAGATATCTCGTATTGCTCGCGACTCAGGAATATCTGGCCTTGAGTTTCTTAGCGGAATTCCTGGCACAATTGGAGGCGCATTAAGAATGAACTCAGGTGCATATGGTTCGGAAGTGTCCGATGTACTAGTCGACTCACAAGCAGTAAATCGTCGCGGAGATATTATCACGCTTACGCGCGAAGAGATGCAATTCGCATATCGATACAACAGCGCTGCTTCCGACTTAATCTTTACCATTGTAACTCTTCAGGGAGGAAAGGATACTCCGGAAAACATCCGCCACAGGATGGAAAAAATTTCAAATAAAAGAATAAATAGTCAACCAATCCGTTTGCGAACTGGTGGTAGCACTTTTAAAAATCCTTCAGGCTTCAAAGCATGGAAATTGATTGAAACGGCTGGATGCCGAGGACTAACTTGTGGTGGCGCACAAGTTTCACCCCAACATTGTAATTTTCTCATAAATACAGGGAATGCTCTTGGTGCAGATCTCGAAGACCTGGGAGAGGATGTTAGAGAACGGGTGTTTGCACAACACGGTATCAGTCTTGAATGGGAAATACACAGGATTGGATTAAAAATTCCTGCTAAAACTAAATTGCGGAGGCCTCGTTGACTGCTTCCTCAGAAATTGTAGTGCTAACCGGGGGGGTTTCCTCAGAACGGGATATTTCATTGATAACCGGAAAGGCTGTGGTAAGTGCTTTAAAAAGTTGTGGTTACAAAGTTCGTACAATCGATACAAGAAAAAGTTTAGACTTAGTAGTAAGAGAATTATCACCACCGCCCTTTGCCGTATTCAACGCACTGCACGGACGTTTTGGTGAAGATGGTGTTATTCAGGGCCTGCTGGAGCTTCTGCAAATTCCCTACACCCATTCTGGTGTTTTAGCTTCCGCCCTTGCAATGGACAAACCAACTGCAAAAAAGATATTTAAAAGTGAAGGTATTCGTTGTGCGGAACACCGTATCGTTGATATTCAACAAATATTAGATAGTGACGTTTTACCACCACCATATGTCATCAAGCCTGTTAATGAAGGTTCAAGTTTTGGAGTGCAAATAATCAAATCGACTGCTGATTTGTCCCAGTTTAAAAATGAAGATTGGGCTTTCGACAAGCGAATTATGGTTGAAAAATATATTGAAGGTCGGGAACTGACAGTAACCGTTATGGGAGAGAGAGCTCTTGGCGTTACTGAATTGCGCCCAACAAAACAGTTTTATGATTTTAATGCAAAATATATCGAAGGAAAAACAGAACATATTTTACCAGCTGATTTACCTAATCGAGTAACCGAAATTACACAGCAATATGCATTAACTGCGCATAAGACACTTGGTTGCCGAGGTATAACACGTGCTGATTTTCGTTATGATGAAAAAAAACCCGGAGCGAGTGGAGTTTATTTACTGGAATTAAATACACAACCGGGCCTCACACCCCTCTCACTAGTGCCGGAGCAAGCTGCTCATGCTGGTATTTCTTTCCCCGAATTAATTAACTGGATGGTGGAGAATGCATCATGCGGAGATTAAAAAACAAACAACATAGCCACAAGAAGAAATTGAGGGGTTGGAATTTATTAAAGAGAACCTCAGTCTGGGTTCCGTTGGCTCTTCTAATATTTACTGGACTGCCTGTTTGGGGCGTCCAAACTGGCTACCTAGAGAACGCATGGGAAAAATCACAAAATGCAATAATCGATTTAACGGTGCAATATGGTTTTTCTATTCAAAAGGTTACACTTAAAGGCAGACGTTACAGCAGCCGACAACAGATTATAAGATTAATACGGTTGGACAGAGGACAATCCATATTTGAGGTAAATCCGCAAAAAATACGACGCAGTCTCATAACACTGCAATGGATAAAGGATGCTATTGTCCGACGGAAACTACCCAACACCATTGACATAACAGTGATCGAGAGGAGACCTGTTGCCATCTGGCAGCACCAAGGACAGCGGGTACTCGTCGACAAAAATGGAACTACCTTTAACACTGACCAGGTTAACCGCTTCAATCACCTTATCTTTATTAAAGGAGAGCAAGCGCCGAAGAAGGTAGCATCGCTTTATTCACTACTTTCAGCAGAACCAAATTTAGCAAAAAATGTTGTTCAGGCCGTTTGGATAGGAAATCGAAGATGGACCCTGATATTTAGGAACGGAATTCGTGTCAGGTTGCCAGAGAAGTCACCAAACAAGGCATGGAAAACGCTTGCTCGACTCAACAGAGAACAGCAATTGCTGGCAAGGGATGTTCAAATGATTGATATGCGGCTGCCAGACAGGATGATTATAAAGCCTGGAAATTTTGGGCGCCATACCACTAAACGCAGCGGGCATAACACATGATCGGTACTGGAGGACAAAAATGGGAAGAGCCGTAAAAACAAGAACCGGGCTCATGGTGGCATTAGATGTTGGTAGCAGTAAGATATGCTGCCTAATAGGACAAGCACACAATGATGGTGCAATCCGAATAGCCGGTGTTGGGCATCACGCCTCTGATGGAGTTAAAAGTGCAGCAATTGTCGATATGGCAGCCGCGCAGAGTGCCATTTTAACAGCAGTCAGTGCCGCCGAAGAAATGGCTGGTGAAAGAATCCGTGAAGTGATTTTATCTGTTGCCGGAAGTAATCTCGTATCTAAAACTTTTACCGCAAAATGTTCAATATCTGGTCGCGAAATTACAGAAGCGGATATCCGACGAGTTCTTGTACAAGCAGGAGGAATTGAAGAAAAAGCAGATCGAGAGATCCTACATTGTCTACCTGTTGGTTACAGCATAGATGAAACGCGGGGTATTCGTGATCCGCGAGGCATGTTTGCAGAAGAATTATCCGTTGACATGAATCTAGTTACTTCGAGAGCAGCTTCCTTACGAAATTTAACTACATGTATAGAACGTAGTCATTTAGATATCGAGTACGCCGTAGCAGCTCCTTACGCTGCAGGTCTCTCATGTTTGGTAGAAGATGAAATAGATCTCGGTGTTACTGTCATCGATATGGGCGGAGGCACGACATCGTTAGCAGTTTTTTACGACGGCGCGTTGATCTTCGCAGATAGTATTCCTGTGGGCGGTTGCCACGTCACCAGCGATATTGCACGAGGCCTTTCCACCCCGATTGCGCAAGCGGAACGCATGAAAACTCTCTATGGTTCTGCCATTGTTTCGCCTTCTGATGAGCGTGAATTAATTGATGTTCCTATCATTGGTGAGGAAAACACAGCACAACCAAATCATGTGCCAAGATCTTTATTAAATGGAATCATAAGGCCACGAATTGAGGAAACATTCGAGATAGTTCGTGCCCGCCTTGATCAAGCTGGTGTAGCCCGCACCGCCGGCCGAAGACTCGTGCTTACGGGCGGTGCCAGCCTCCTCACTGAAACGGCAAAGCTTGCTGGCCTTGTCCTAGAAAAGAAAGTTCGATTAGGCCGACCAATGCAGATCAGCGGCCTAACAGAGGCAACTAGCGGGCCGGCATTCTCAGTTGCCGCGGGACTTCTGCGGTTTGCTTCAGAAAGACAATCAGAAACCAATGGAAACACTGAACCGATTCCAACGGGACCGACAACTCGATTTTCCCGTATTAGCCAGTGGGTTAAGGAAAATTTTTAATGTTCAAACTTTACCCCAGACCCCACTGCCAAATTTTAGCAGAATTACTATCCCTTATCCAGAACAACTGTGGAGACTAACATGACTATAAATTTCAAAACTCCTGAGCAAAATGTGCAACTTAAACCACGAATTACCGTATTCGGTGTTGGCGGAGCCGGCGGAAATGCGGTTAACAATATGATAAATAAACACCTAGAAGGGGTTGACTTTGTGGTAGCTAATACCGACGCGCAAGCAATTTCCCAATCCCTCTCAGAGCGGCAAGTGCAACTAGGTATTTCAATAACCCATGGACTTGGAGCAGGTGCAAGGCCTGAAATGGGTCGAGCAGCGGCCGAAGAGGCCATAGAGGATATAAGTCAACATCTCAATGGCTCACATATGGTTTTTATAGCCGCTGGAATGGGTGGAGGAACCGGAACTGGGGCTGCTCCCGTTATTGCGCGGTTAGCCCGTGAGCAAGGAATGCTTACGGTTGGCGTTGTAACAAAACCATTCCAGTTTGAAGGAAATAATCGCATGCGAATTGCAGAGTCCGGTATCGAAGAAATGCAACAATTTGTTGACACCCTTATTGTTATTCCAAATCAGAATCTTTTCCGTATTGCTAACGAAAAAACCACTTTTGCAGATGCATTTTCTATGGCTGACGACGTACTTCACTCAGGTGTCCGAGGCGTTACGGACTTAATGGTAGTACCAGGACTTATTAATCTTGATTTTGCAGATATCCGCAGCGTTATGTCAGAAATGGGGAAAGCAATGATGGGTACGGGAGAAGCAGAAGGAAATGAAAGAGCTAAAACAGCCGCTGAAGCCGCTATTTCTAATCCTCTTCTGGATGACGTGACAATGAGGGGAGCGCGGGGTGTATTAATCAATATTACCGGCGGGCCAGATATGACGTTGTTCGAGGTTGATGAGGCGGCAAATAGGATAGGTGAAGAGGTGGATGCAGAAGCAAATATAATTTTTGGGTCTGCGCTAGACGTGGCTTTAGAGGGTAAAATACGCGTTTCTGTAGTCGCAACTGGAATAGATGCAGAAGCCAATGCAGAGCCCCGATCAGTGTTGAGAGTTGTAAATGAAGAAATAAAACACAAAACCTTAAATGTTTCTGATCAGAGGCAAGAAAACAACGCGGTTGCCGAATCCCTTATTGATGTTATGGAAAAAACTTCAAATCCTGAAAATAGTAAAACGCCATTAGATCCAGGGTCATTAGAAGATACGGATTCCCCAAAAGTTTCAAACACGGATAGTTTTATTCCACCACAACCAGAAAAGGTTAAACTCCCAGAAATTACTAGAAAGGCTCCAGACCCATTCCGTGAGGCCGATTTTGTGAATGCATCTCCACCAGTACAAAAAAAACGCACAAAATCAATACTACAACGAGTAACTAGTGCTGCATGGCCGCGCCGCGATGATCAAGAGAGAAGTCAATCAGTATCGGTTTTAGATCAAAAACCTGTTTCTCCTGCACCATCTTTATCTACTACACCTCGGAAAAGTGAAGAAAAAGAAGAATCAGACTCTGTTCTAATTACAACTAATGATGGTTTGACCGAGCCAACAGATCCTGATCAACATCAACCAAAAGAAGATTCTGAAATGGGAAAAGAATTTGTATCAGAAAATACAAGTGCAGTATTTATAGAGAAAGCTCAAAAACCAATTAATCCAAAGCCAGCAATCCAACATAACCTTAAAGGCGTTTCAATCAGCAACTCAGACCCGAAACCGAATAATGAGGAAGACTTACTTGATATACCTGCATTTTTAAGACGGCAGGCCAATTAAAGTATTTATGTTTAGAAAATGAGGTTTCAGAAAATCATTTTTTATCCAAATTGGGTAGGAAAACATCAATCATTGCCACACATTGAGGAATTGAGCCCAAAAAAAGCGAGTATACGTAACATTCTGTAACATTTGTTGATTTGAGGATTTGGATACAAATTGCTAATGGTATCTAAGATAGCTTATTTCGTTCATGGAGTTTGACAATTAGGACGAACTTCTCCCTCACAAGCAAGGGTTTTAGCTCGAGGACACGAGAGGAAAGATTGGTGAGTTTTAAACAAAATAATAATAAAACCAAGTATTCTGAATTAGATTTTGAACGAGGCAACTCTTCATTTAAGCAAAAGACCCTTAGTTCATCTATTTCTTGCACTGGTGTAGGGCTCCATTCTGGCAGGAAAATAAACATGACCCTTCACCCTGCTGAGATAAATTCTGGAATAGTCTTTTGTCGTTCTGACTCAAAAAAAGAGGGCGAAATACGAGCGTCTTGGACCAATGTCACCGATACGATGTTAGCCACCACAATAACTAACGAAGCAGGTTTATGTGTTGGGACAGTGGAGCATTTAATGGCAGCATTTGCCGGATGTGGTATTGACAATGCGGTCGTTGAACTTGACGGGCCTGAAGTGCCAATAATGGATGGGAGCGCTGCACCATTCATGTTTCTTGTCGAATGTGCTGGCCCAACTATACAAAGTACCGCCCGACGTGCAATCCGTGTTGAAAAAACCATCCGCGTCGGAAGTGATAATAACTTTATATCGCTATCCCCTGCATCCTCATTCGGTGTCGCATTTACTATCGAGTTCGATACTTCTGCTGTGGAACGCCAATTTCTTGAAATGCGACTAGTTAATGGTGCGTTTAAGAATGAAATAGCCAGAGCACGCACCTTTGGATTCGCTCATGAAGTTGACGCTATGCGGGAAGCCGGTTTAGCACTTGGCGGTTCACTTGAAAATGCAATTGTAATTGAAGGAAATACTATTTTAAATAAGGATGGTCTTCGTTATGAAGATGAGTTTGTACGCCACAAAGTCCTTGATTGTGTCGGCGACTTATATCTTGCTGGCGCTCCTATTATCGGGCAGATTAATGGCTATCGGTCTGGACATACTTTAAATCACCAGTTGCTGTGTGCCCTGTTTGAGGATGATTCTTCCTGGTCATACGTAGAATTAACGAATGAAGTTGTGCCTGGGACTACTCAAAAAAAAGTACCGATGACCACCTTTTGATTACTTAATAATCAGAAAAATTATTACAAATTATATTTGCCGCATTGTTCTTGCCCGGTGGTATCTCCAAATCCATATGTTATGATATTGAAAACGTGGTCTGTCATGCCTCAGTTGAAGACCAAGATTTACGGCAACTAATGAGACATATTATTGATGCGACTGGGATCAAATATTTTTGTTGTGATTTGTATTATGATCATGTCTGGGTGCCAGACAAATCAATCTACAGAATACGTAGAACGACCGGTTAACGCACTTTACAACAAAGCCATGGACAATTTACAGTTAAAAAAATGGTCTGAGGCTGCCGAACTATTTGACGAAGTTGAACGTCAGCATCCATATTCCACATGGGCGACTAAAGCTCAACTAATGGCAGGATATTCGCATTATCAAGCCAATCGATATACCGATGCGCTCATTTCCTTTAACCGATTTATACAACTTCACCCCGGAAACAAAGATATAGCCTACGCTTATTACCTAAGAGCATTGAGTTACTACGAACAAATATCCGATGTCTCAAGAGATCAAGGACCAACGCAAATGGCCTTTAAAATGCTCAAAGAAGTGGTAAATAGGTTCCCGACGTCTAAGTATGCTCGGGATGCAAGGCTCAAAATGGATTTAACCCGCGACCATCTTGCCGGAAAAGAAATGGCTGTAGGACGGTACTATCAGAAGAAAGGTCAATTCCTTGCGGCAATTAATCGTTTTAAACTAGTTGTCAAAAGATATGAAACGACAACCCATGTACCAGAAGCGCTGCATAGACTCGCGGAGTCCTACAGCGCAATTAATATGGAAGAAGAAGCAAATAAAGTAGCTTCGGTTCTAGGTTTTAATTATCCAGGTAGTAATTGGTACATGGATACGTATAAATTGATAACTGAGGCAAATACAAATAACAAAGTGCTTGTCCCAGAGAAGAAACAAAAAAGAGGTTTTTTTTCTAGGGCTTGGAACTCTATCTTTTAGGTCTGGAAGAAATGCTCTTGTCGTTGTCTATTTCTGACATCGTTATAATTGAAAGGCTCAACCTGGAATTCGAACCTGGCCTCTGTGCCCTGACGGGTGAGACGGGCACCGGAAAATCAATCTTACTTGATGCATTAGGGTTAGCACTTGGATTGCGTGCGTCTTCCAATCTTGTGCGCAAGAAGTCAAAAGCCAGCCGTGCCAGTGTTACTGCTGTTTTTGAAATAACAAACGATAAAAGTACTTATGATCTTTTAGAGAAGGCAGGGATAACTGCTTGTTTAGAAAAAGAAGAACTAGTATTGCGACGTACCTTGGACACTGATGGCCGCAGCCGCGCCTTTATAAATGATCAACTAGTAAGTATCAGGATGCTCAAAGAAGTGGGAGAGAGGCTGGTTGAAATTCAAGGGCAGTTTGGAAATCAGGGTCTACTTAACACAGATACACATCGAACTACGCTCGACCGATTTGCTGAAGCAACAAATCTAGCTGAAGAAGTTTATAACGCGTTTTCACATTGGAGCCATTGTGAAGCAATGCTCAGAAAAGCTCAAACCGATCATACCGCAGCAAAAGCTGACGAAGATTTTCTTCGTTTTGCATTTGAAGAGCTAGTTGATCTAAATCCACAGCCCAATGAAGAAGCTGAACTTTCAGAAAAACGAAGCCTATTGATGAATGCCGAAAAGCTAGTGAATGCAGCAAGTAATTCTGCTTCTCAACTGATGGATGAAAAATCTATCGATACGCGAATTGGCACTGCAATCCGAATTCTGGATCGAGAAATCGTTCTTTCAAATGGACGATTTGACGCAATTATCGAATCTCTGAGCCAAGCTCAAGACTTTATACGGGAAGCTCAGTCTGCACTAGAAAGTGAGATTGAGAATATTCAGCCAGATCCCAAGACACTTCAGGAATGTGAGGAAAGATTATTCATGCTGCGCGCGGTAGCAAGAAAACATGGTGTTACTGTCGATCGCCTCATCAATCTGCGCGAAGAAATGGAGAATCAGTTGTCAACTCTAGACCATGCCGATCGTCATTTGGAGGAGTTGAAAGAGAAATGTAATACCGCACGACTAGATTATCTTAAAACGGCCGAGAAGCAGAGTGATATTCGTAGAAGTGCTGCGCTTCGTTTAAATTATGCTGTAGAAACAGAACTTCCAGCCCTTCGGTTAGAAAAAGCACAATTCTTGACGAGGGTAGAACGGCAAAACGAGGCAGACTGGGGGCTTCATGGAATAGATAAGGTTTACTTTGAAGTTATTACAAATATTGGGGCGACGCCTGGCCCTTTGAAGGGAATTGCTTCTGGAGGAGAATTGTCCCGATTTCTGCTGGCACTTAAGGTTGCCTTGCAAGGGAAAGATGGGGTTCCAACCCTTGTATTCGATGAGGTGGACTCTGGGGTGGGCGGTGCTACTGCGGCAGCAGTGGGCAAACGCCTATCAAAACTGGCCGAAAATACACAAATTCTCGTCGTGACTCATTCTCCTCAGGTCGCTTCGCATGCTACATCACACATGCAAGTAAAGAAGTCGGATGAAGATGGGAGTACAAGAACGCTTGTAATCACTCTTTCCGAGAAAGACAGGAGAGAAGAAATTGCCCGCATGCTGGCCGGCGCAACAGTTACGGAAGAAGCTCGAGCAGCAGCGGGCAAACTCATTGATGATCCCGAACGATGAGTGAGTCCAAAAATAAAAGTATGAGTGAACTAGATGCTAAGAAGCGACTAAAACAATTAGCAAAAGAATTAGCTGAACATGATAAGCATTATTATCAGAATGATGCACCTGTAATTACAGATTCCGAATATGATCAACTGAGACGAGAGAATGAAACTCTAGAAATTAATTTTCCAAAATTAATCAGAAATGATACCCCTTCAAAGAGGGTTGGTGCACCGCCAGCGTCGGGTTTCGAAAAGGTTTACCACAAAATACCGATGCTTTCTCTAGGAAATGCGTTTGATGATCGAGATATCACTAATTTTTATCAACGTATAAAACGTTATTTGAATTTGGACGAGAAACAAATAATCGATATAGTTGCAGAGCCCAAAATCGACGGATTGTCCATCTGCCTGAGATATGAAAATGGCTTGTTTGTTCAAGGCGCCACACGCGGAGATGGAACCGAAGGAGAAAATGTTACCAATAACCTGAGGACTTTAGATCAAATACCCGAACAACTTGATGGAGATTTTCCTGAGATTATTGAGATACGTGGGGAGATCTATATTTCCCATGAGGATTTTGTTAACTTAAATCAACAAAGAGAGAAAGAGGGTAAAACTCTATTCTCCAATCCTCGTAACTCAGCTGCCGGATCACTACGACAACTCAATGCAACTGAAACAGCAAAACGCCCCCTGCAAATTTTCTGCTATAGCTGGGGTGAGGTCAGTAAAATTAGCTGGAAAACACAGTCAGAATTTTATTCTCGTTTGAGAAAATGGAAATTTCCAGTCAACCCACTAACTAGGCTTTGCAAAGAAAAAAGTGTCCTTTTAGAAACATACAATAACATTATAAAAATGCGATCAAATATAAAATACGACATCGACGGAGTTGTATATAAAGTGAATAGCATTGACCTCCAGGAACGACTTGGTTTCGCGAGTCGGGCACCTCGCTGGGCTATTGCACATAAGTTTCCTGCCGAACAGGCAGAAACAATTCTTCAGGATATTGATGTTCAGGTTGGTCGAACGGGCGCACTTACTCCTGTGGCACGATTGAACTCTGTTACAATTGGGGGCGTTATCGTTTCAAATGCAACGCTTCACAATGAGGATTACATTTCTGAAAAAGAAATTCGTATAGGAGACACTGTAATCATAAAACGAGCGGGTGATGTTATACCACAAGTGGTTGGCATTATATCTGCTAAACGCCCCAAAACTTCGAGAGAATGGACGTTTCCGACTAATTGTCCGAAGTGTAACAGTGTTGCTATTCGGGAGGAAGGACAGGCAGTGAGACGTTGCACTGGGGGTCTATTTTGTTCCGCCCAGCGGTTAGAACGTCTAAAACATTTCGTCAGCCGTAACGCATTTAACATTGAGGGCCTTGGTGGAAAACATATAGAGGGGCTAATCAAAGATAAAATAATTTCCCAACCAAGTGATATTTTTAATCTTGCGGAAAAGAGTAGTCTCCTAACGTCACGAGAAGGTTGGGGCAAAAGATCGGTGGAACGGCTACTGCGAGCTATCGAAAAAAAGAGAATCATAAGCCTTGAGCGTTTTATCTATGCTCTCGGAATTCGCCAAGTTGGGGAGTCAACGTCACTGTTGCTTGCAAAGCATTATATTTCATTTAGTAGCTGGCGTATTGCAATGCAAAGGGTCAGCAAGGGTTTTAGTTACGGAAGAGACGGAACCCAGACTCACTGCGAATTTAACTCAGATATTGAGGAATTATGTAGTATAGATACAATCGGTATTAAAATTGCGAGAGAGCTTGGAGGTTTTTTTAACATAAAAAACTTTGACAATCAGAGAGTACTAGATGAACTAAGTGCTGCCATACAAATAAAATCATTCGACGACATTGATACCTCCAGCTCTAAAATTTCGGGCAAAACTATAGTTTTCACGGGTTCATTACTTTCAATGAGCAGGGCTGAAGCAAAGGCAAAGGCCGAGCGCTTTGGTGCCAAGGTATCTAGCTCAGTCTCAAACAAAACAGATTTTGTTGTCGCAGGTGTCGCAACAGGATCCAAATTAAAAAAGGCGAGAGATTTAGGGATAAGTATTCTATCTGAGATGGACTGGAAAAATTTATTCGACCTGTAATTTTAATGGATCACAAGCCAATCTCAGCCAGTTTTTAGTCTTTTTATCCAACAACGGTCCAAGTGTTTCCCAAACTCGTTGATGATATGAATTCCACCAGTTTATCTCATCCCTATTTAGAAGTTCTATATCCAGTAAGGTTTTATCTATTGGCGCTAAAGTAAGTGCTTCAAATGCAAACATTACACGATCCTGAATGTCGTGCATTGGTTGAGTTTGAACAAGTTCAATGTTTTCAATTCTGATCCCATAATTACCCTCATAATAAAATCCTGGCTCGTTGGAAATAAGCATACCAGCACAAAGCGGAGTATCCGCACCTCGTTTCGCTATACGTTGTGGACCTTCATGAACACCCAAAAAACAACCGACACCATGACCAGTTCCATGATCAAAGTCTGCCCCAATTTCCCATAGTGAACGGCGGGCAAAACTGTCCAATGCCCCTCCAGTTGTGCCCTCAGGAAAGCATGAAGTCGCGATAGCAATATGACCCTTTAATACACGAGTGAAGTGATTCTTCATCAACTTGCTAGGTAAGCCTATTGCCACTGTCCGTGTTATATCGGTAGTTCCATCCAAATACTGGCCTCCTGAGTCTATCAAATAAAGTGTACCTTTTTTTAATTTGCAATTAGTTTCTTCCGTTACCCGATAATGCACAATGGCTCCGTTTGGTCCGGCACCTGAAATAGTATTGAAAGATGGCCCAACAAAATTTTTATTTTCTGATCTGTATTCAAGAATTTTTTCTGCAGCAGATAATTCATCAACTTCACCATTTGGAGCTGACTCTGACAGCCAACACAGAAAACGCGAAACAGCTACACCATCCCGAATATGGGCAGCGCGAATTCCTGCGATTTCAGCGGAATTTTTACATGCCTTCAGTAATTCACAAGGGTCAGGTCTAAAAAGAACAGAGGCACCGGAGTCATTTAGCAGTTGAACCACCCTCGAAGGCGAATTGCTTGAAGAAACTAAAACTGTTGCACCTCTAGAACCCAATTCAGTAAGAGCAGAGGCGAAAGAATTTGGCGGAGAGATCAATAAATCAGGCCCAAAATGGGAGATGAGCATATTTGATACCTTATTCGGAGAAATGAATAACTGAACACTTCTATTTGCATTGATAATTGCGAAACTTAGACTTATTGGAGTATGCAACAAATCATTACCACGAAAATTTAACATCCATGCAATAGACTCCGGATTAGTAATGACAGCTGAGTCCGCATTTTGCTGCACCAATATTTCCGAAATTTCAATCCGCTTTTGAGCGGAGGTTTTCCCAGCCATTTTATTATCATAAATGTAAGCAGGTTTGGATGGGGGTTGAGGGCGATCTTTCCAAATCTGATCGATAGGGTTTTTCTCAACAGCCACTAAGGAGACCCCACTATTTACTAACCTCCCCTCTAACTGATCTAAATAGTCTACAGTATGAAGCCAAGGGTCGTAACCAATCTGCTTTTTAGAAGCGTATTTCTTCAACCAACTAGCAATAGGCTGTTCGGAAACATGGTAAGGCTTAAAAAGTGAAATATCTACTTCTTTACTAACCTGCAATACATAGCGTCCATCAACAAAAATTCCCGCATAATCGAGCAAAACAACAGCTAAACCTGCCGAACCACTGAAGCCAGTTAGCCAATAAAGCCTGCGTGCATTTTCAGGAGGAAATTCAGACTGATACTTATCTGTTAATGGAACAAGAAACCCATCTAAATCAATTTTAGTTAGCACTTTTCTTAAATGGAAGAGTCTCTCAGAATGAGTCTTATTTTTAATCATTTTGGCAATCATTTAATTGCAACATTTTCTATGAGCACAATATCCACAACTTTCAAAATTTATACCTTACACGATCTTAATTTTTATATATCCAGTTTTCTTAGATTTAATTCTTAACTACAAGATAAGTTTGAAACCAACACTGCTGCCCCTCAATAGTAAAAATTCAATATAAAATCCTGAAAATTACTACTCTCGAATTAAATAAAATACTGTTTAATTCTCTCAAAAGTTCAGCCAAAAACTCTTCCAATGCAAAGAAGTTCTTATAACACATACAAAAATCTACTTTCTACAAAAAATAAGAATTGTCCACTCACCATCATCTCGTCTATCAAGTAACGTAAACCCACTTTTTTCCCATGCGCAGAACACATTTTTTGCTTGCGATGCCATTATACCAGACAGAACCACCCTTCCTCCTTTCTTGACTGCTAAGGATGCATCAGATGCAAGGAAGATTAGTGGATCAGAAAGAATGTTTGCTACACAAAGATCAAATTTTATACCAGTCGGCCAACCATCTAAAACAAGTGTTTTCACTCCAGAGGAAATACCGTTATGTTTCAAGTTATTTCTACATACTGATATTGCGATGGGATCAATATCTACTGCAGTGACAATAGCATTGGGCCAAAGCTTCCGCATAGCAATAGAGAGGATGCCTGTTCCACAACCAATGTCAACAGCATTGCTAGGCACATATCCATCTGCCGCAAAACCCTCAAGTGCACGAAGACAGCCACTTGTCGTTGGATGGTCCCCTGTGCCAAATGCAAGACCAGCATCCATGCAAATTGGGAAAAGTCCTTCGGGAAGATTTTCGCTAAAATGGGAGGGATAAACAAAAAATTGACCTGTTTTTAGGGGCACCCTATCCCGTCTGTAGCGCTTTACCCAATCTTTTACTTTATCTTGCTTTAAGGAGAGTTTGAACTTTCTATGTCTAAGATTTGAAACGAGAACTGTGGCTATATACGGAAGCTTTGGTTTCTTGGTATACTGAAGCAGAATTTCCCATTCTAAACTATCGTTTATTTCACGTAAATTTATTGATAGCGCTTGACGTGCAAGTGTCCTTTCCACAATTTTAACGTCTTCAGTGTTGCATCCAGAAACAGTCAAAAACCATGTTTTTGCCATCAGGTTGGCTTTACAAAGCCCTCTTTAACTTTCTTAACACCAGCTTTTTCAAAAGAGATACTCAGATTATCACCCTCTACAAGCAACACTTTTCCATAACCAAATTTTTGATGAAAAATCCGTTGTCCCTTAACAATATTACCTGAAGCCTTTTTATATTCCACCGCCCAACTGTTCCCCTCTATAGTCTGAGTGTTTTTTTGAGAATTCTTCCAACGATGAAAACCGGGTCCTCGTTCTTTTTCATCCCAGTACTCCCCCTTTAAAAAGGATTCAGAGTATACTGATCGCATTTCCAAGTCTTCATGGACTCCTGAGTCAAAAATGGTTTCAACAGTTTCTTCTGGCAGTTCTTCAATGAATCGTGATGGTATGCAACTCTGCCATTGATTATAAACACGTCTGTTCGCAGCAAATGAAATATATGCTTTTTTCTTTGCTCGCGTTAAGCCAACATATGCAAGCCTTCTTTCCTCTTCTAATGCTGCAGCACCGCCTTCATCCATTGATCTCTGATTGGGAAATGTGCCCTCCTCCCAACCTGGTAAGAAAACATATTCAAATTCTAAACCTTTAGCAGCATGTAGTGTCATTAAACTTACCATTTCGCCGCCATCGGTTTTGTCGACATCCATAACTAAACTCACGTGCTCCAAAAACCCGGGCAGGGCATCAAAATCTTCAAGAGCCGCAACCAATTCCTTTAGATTTTCAAGCCGTCCTGGTGCTTCTGGGGATTTATCATTCAACAACATCTCAGTGTAACCCGACTCATCCAGTACCGTCTCCGTTAGCTCTACGTGATTAATGTCCGCTGCCAAAGACCGCCAACGATCCAAATCCGAGAGAAATTTCGACACTGCCCTCCGGATCTGCGGACGCAGTTCATCCGTTTCCACTAACATGCGCGCTGCCTCTATTAAGGAAACACCCGAAGCGCGAGAGAAAGAATGTAGGATTTTTATTGTCGTCGTTCCGATACCCCGACGGGGTGTATTAACAATACGCTCAAATGCTAATCCATCCTGAGTACTATTAATAAGCCGCAAATATGCAATTGCATCTCGTATTTCCATTCTTTCGTAGAAACGAGGTCCACCAATCACCCTGTATGGGATACTGGTTTTCATGAAACGCTCTTCTAGCTCACGCATCTGAAATGATGCCCTCACCAAAACCGATATTGCATCCAAAGAAGTGCCAGCACGCTGCAAGGATTCTATATCTTCACCAATCTCCCGAGCTTCAATTTCACCATCCCATACACTTCGTAAAGAGACTTTTTCACCACCCGCTGCTTCGGTCCACAAATTTTTTCCTAACCTACCTCTATTATTTGAAATCAGCGCGGAGGCAGCAGCAAGAATCTCCGGAGTGGATCTATAATTCTGTTCAAGACGCACAATTTTCGATTCTTCAAAATCTTTCTCAAACTTCAAAATATTGCCGATTTCCGCACCACGCCAACTGTAGATAGACTGATCATCATCACCAACACAACAGATGTTCCGATTTTGCATAGCAAGCAATCTAAGCCATAAATATTGAGCCACATTGGTATCCTGATACTCGTCTACTAGCACATACTGAAAACGCCTCTGGTAATCATCTAGAATTGTCTCATTTTCCCTAAAAATCGACAAATTATGCAATAACAGATCTCCAAAGTCACATGCATTTAAAGTGAGCAACCTTCGCTGATACTCTCCATAGAGAGCAACTGATTTTCCATTTGCAAACTCACCAGACTCTGAAGCGGATACACTTTTAGGAACCAACCCACGATCCTTCCATCGCTGAATAATTCCGAGAAGGGCGCGGGACGGCCAACGGGAATGATCTAAATTTTCCACTTCCATAACTTGCTTTAAAAGGCGTATCTGATCGTCCGTGTCAAGAATGGTGAAGTTAGGTTTCAACGTCACTGTTTCCGCATGGCGTCGGAGAATACGTGCTGCAACTGAATGAAAAGTACCAATCCACAGATCTTCTGCTAGGGGACCAACTAACGCAGCAACCCGATCTCGCATTTCACGCGCTGCTTTGTTTGTAAATGTTACTGCTAAAATTTGTCCGGGAAAGGCTCGCCTTGTAGTTAAAATATGGGCCAATCGAGTTGTTAGCACTCTTGTTTTCCCTGTGCCTGCGCCAGCTAGTACCAATACCGGACCGTCAAGTGCCTCCACTGCGTCACATTGTGCAGAATTAAGGTGAGATAAATAGGATGGTCTCCCTTTAAAAGAAGCCGTGTTTCCTGCGCCATATTCAAATAATTTTTTGGTCATTTCTTCAATAACTATTCAATGTGGAATATAAGACCTAATTGATTTTTATTTTTAGAATAATCAGACGTTATCTCTAACAAATCTATAACTAACTTATTTTTATCGTAAGCACCCATTCTTAAAAATTGAATTGGTTGGACGCACATTCATCTCAGGAATTTTCGCGCACTTGCCATAATATTAAGTGCTTTAAATGGATCCTCTATCCGCGGGAACGTCGGTACTCCCTCGGGCTCAAGAAAGGCTGTTGCCGCCCGGTTACTATTCTCATCTCCTGAATATGAGACATAAATTGGTTTTTCGGGAAATTCTTTAGCAAGTTCCGGAATAAATTCTAAACTCATTTTTCCTAATTCATCAGCAAGTATTAATATTGTCACCACCGAGTCAATCCGTGGATCCAAGAGTAGTGCACGCATGGCTTCACGCCACGCAAATTCCATTCCATTCACAGTAGCGGCAGGAAAAATATCAGCAGGATTAGAGATCGAGATAAACGGCGGAGAAATCTCCTCTAGGCGCTTCTGTGTGTGTTTTGCTGGTTTTGGGAATTCTAGCAACGTTCTCTGTTTGCAAATATCTGATATATGAACAATAAATGCACCGGATGGTGATACGAATCCGACCCGTGGTCCCTTTGGTACAGGCATCATCGCAGCGGCCTTAGCTGCAGTGAAGAGATGTGAGAATTCATCTACTCTGACCACGCCAGCTTGCGCCAAAGCTCCGTCTAAAACCTTATCATCCGACCCCAAAGACGCAGTATGAGATTGAGCTGCAAGAGCTCCCTCTTTGGTTGTACCACCCTTTAACATTATAACTGGCTTCACCCGTGTTACCTTTTTGGCAACACGTATAAACTGTCGTGGCCGTCTCAACGACTCTAAATATAAAAATATCGTCTTTGTTTCTTTATCATCTGCCAAATACCCAAGTACATCAGTTTCATCAATATCAACTGCGTTTCCTAACCCTACACAACGCGCAACCCCATAATGTTCTCCGGTCATAATGGAGCGCATCATTGCTCCTGTAAAATTTCCTGTTTGTGCAATGAAAGAAATTGGCCCATGCGGAATTTCGCCAAGCGGGAAAAAACTTGAGGTAAATTTTGCAGGTGAGGAGATATGACCCGCTGTGTTCGGTCCCAACACGCGAATACCAGTCTGTTTAATTACATTTTTTAAGATACCCTGCAGATTTTCTCCGGTGTGGTCTACTTCTGCAAAACCCCCTGCAGCGAGAACTACTGACTTAATTCCGACAGAAGCGCAATCTGCCAAAGCCTGAGGAGTCTGACTAGCAGGCAACATCACTATACCCATGTCGACTCCATTGGGTAAATCGAAAACAGTTTTAAATACTGAATGTCCACAAATCTTCCCCCCTCGCGGATTTACCGGATAAATTTCCCCTGGGAATGTATTTGCATGAAGGTTTTCTATTACAGTGCGTCCTGGTCTACCAATAGTGGCCGAAGCACCAATCACCGCTACATTACGAGGTGTAAAAAACGAATTAAGAGATTCCAAAGTTCTACCTATCTTTTTCAACCTTCTTTATCATGGGCATACTGGATTTGTGCAAGGGATAATTCTAAAACAAATTTACATACCATTAGTTTCAACTCTGCTTTTTTTGTTTTTGTTCTGTTTGTAACTCCGTCTTTACTACAGCGCATTAGCTAATAAAAAATACGAATGTTTCGCAATAAGGAGCAGCTTGTCAATGTTTTCCTTTGGCATAGCACCTCTAATAACTAATGTAGATGCTAAACAATAGCTATCATGTCACTGTTTGAGGGGGGTACAATTGATGCGGACATATATTTTACAATTCAAGATGTAAAAACCTCAAATCGTATTTTTAGAATTACTTGACTAAAAATCAATATGGACTTATCCAAGCACCTACAGGCCAGGGGAGCCCGAATAGATGGCTGAGATGTCGGTTATTCATGCGATTCAATAATCTGACGACCCTTAAAACCTGAAGCGGATAATGCCGTCGAAGGGAGGAAATTGTGACCAAATTAATTACAAATCAAATTATCCTTCTAACAAAATTTATAAAGGAAGGAATGAAAATACAGTGAACCAAACAAATATCATCCGTTCTATAATGGAATTTATAAATTCAAATAATAAAACCGAAAATGAATTTAATGAGCTAGCAATCGAAATATTTGAATATCAATATGCAAATAATTCCCCGTTTAATTTATTTGTTAAGCAGCAAGGCTCTAGCCCAAAGGTAGCAAAAACTTGGAAAGATATTCCACCCTTACCTATAAGTGCTTTTAAAAGAGTTAATCTTAGCTGTTGCCCACCAGCCAAAACAGGTCGCACATTTATGACTAGTGGAACCACTCAGATCAATATGAAAGGAAAAAGTTTTCACCCAACATTATCTGTTTATGATAGGTCGATGATAAAAAATTTTAAGGCCCGATTTTTACCGGAAATCGAAAAAATCAGAATGGGAATTCTGTTTCCCAAAGAAGATGTTATGCCTAATTCTTCATTAGCGCATTATCTAGCACTTGCATTTAAAACATTTGGCACTCCGAATAGCGGATATTATTTAAATTCAACCGGTATTGAATTTAAAAAACTATTTAAGGACTTAAAAATTTCACAGGAGACAAAAGAACCTGTCGCCATTTTGGGTGCAAGTTTCAGTATTGTGCATCTTTTAGATGAGATGAAAAAATTAGGAAAAAGTTTTCAACTGCCGATTGGAAGCAAAATTTTAGATACAGGGGGTTTCAAAGGGCAATCAAGAGAAGTCGAGCAGGAAGAGTTTTATGAACAATTATCATCAGCATTTGGGATCCCTCGCAGAAACTGTATAAACATGTATGGAATGACGGAATTAAGCACCCAGTTTTATGATTGTGGGAATGAAATCTGCCCGTCTGTAAAGACAGGGCCGCACTGGATTAAATCTAAAGTAGTTGACCCGCTTACCAAGCGAGAAGTCAAATCTGGTGATGTTGGACTACTAGTGCATTGCGATTTGGCACATTTTAATATTGTTTCGACAATTTTAACTGAAGACATGGGTGTAGAAAGAGATAGTGGATTTATTTTGTTAGGTCGTGCCGTTGGTGAAAATGCGAAAGGTTGTTCATTAGCTGCAGATGAATTCTTAAATTCTATCAAAAATAATGACTGATTTCATAGAAAATGCTGGTCACGTTCCAGATTTTATTAAAAATGATATCACTTGGGAAAAATTAACATATTCTCAAAATTCACATTCATTAACGGTGAATGTCCCAATACTAACCCCCGTACAATGTGATCAGTTAGCTAGGCACATAAAGGATAACAGCAGGCAGTTTTTAAAAAAGCAAACAGTTGACTCAATAATTGATTTAGTTGATCAAGTAATAGATCGACTTTTAAACAGAGACGACCCAATTAGAAAAAAAGCTGAGCAATTATTGCCTTTGATTACAGGTTTCGACCCAGAAATGAGCAGGCTTAGTTTAACCAGGTATTTAAAAACATTTAGAAAACCACAACTATTACGCTTCGTCAGTGAAGATTTTTCTAATCCGAAAATTCTTGATGACTTTCAACCAATCGTAAAAGGTGGATTTGCGAAGGCTTATGGACCGGACTGTTTGCTTCATATTTGGTCCGGTAATGTACCAGGGTTACCGCTTTGGAGCCTGATTTCTGGCCTGCTGGTAAAAGCAGGTAATATCGGAAAGATTGCGAGTTCAGAACCCCTGTTTGCATCTTGGTTCACAAAGTTACTTATAGAGATAGAACCTAAACTTGCAGACTGTCTGGCTATTCTATGGTGGGAAGGGGGCACACAGGATCAGGAAAATAGTTTGTTGCAACATTCAGATGTTGTTTTGGCTTATGGAGACAACGACACCATAAAGCAAATACGAGATCGAACCCCAATAAAAACACGATTTTTATCTCACGGACATAAAATTAGTTTTGGAATAATTTCAGCACAGGTTTTAGATCCGCAAAAAGTTTGGAGTGTAGCCCATAATGCTGCAGCTGATATTGTTCAGTACGATCAACAAGGCTGTTATTCTCCACACATTTATTTTGTGGAGGCGGGAACTAATATAACACCTCAAGCATTCGCTAAATATGTTGCGCATGAACTTTCATGCTTCCAAAAAAAGTTTCCGCGAAGAGTGTTAAGCACAAAAGAGGCTATTCAGCTTGCGTCATGGCAAAATAACCAGGAACTGGAGTCAGTTTCTAATCCGAGAAAAGAAATTTTTCGAGACAAAGACGGAGCGTGGACTGTTATATTTAATGAGAGTGATAAAGATTTTTGCTTAAGCGGACTTAATAGAACCATAAGCATAATTGAGGTAAATTCGCTCAATCAAGTAGTTCCTATAATATCCCCCTACAAGGATTTTTTGCAAACAGCTAGTTTAGCAGTAGCTCCAGATGAATTATTTAGTTTATCAAGACAACTTGGTGAACACGGGGTTACTCGCATTACGAGCATAGGATCAATGACTGCGCCCGAGGCAGGCTGGCATCATGACGGAAGATTTAACTTACTAGATTTGGTAACATTCACAGAGATAGAGAGTTTCTTAGAGGGATATTCGGATATGTTTGCCAATTACACAGATTGATTTATAAAATGAATTTCGTCTGTATAAGGGATGTAAGCTTTGCGTATAAGACAGACCACGCTGTAATAAAAGATATAAATTGGGAAATCCCGAAAGGCGAGTTTCATAGTTTAATTGGACGTAGTGGTTGTGGAAAAACAACGCTATTAAAAGTAGTGGCGGGCTTACTCACTCCAACAGTTGGAAAAATTTCAATATCCAATACCTATGTTTCCAAACCTAGTCTGCAAACTGGGTTTGTATTTCAAGCACCAACCCTTCTAGAATGGTTGTCTGTTCTTGACAATATTCTATTACCTCTCAGGATAAACCATGAAATCAATTCTGAACGAATCGAACTTGGTTTAGAGATCTTATCAGCAGTTGGACTAAAAGATTTTTCGAGGCATTACCCAAGTGAACTCTCCGGAGGACAGCAAAGCAGGGTTGCAATAGCTCGAGCACTAATAACCAAGCCTGTATTGTTGTTAATGGATGAGCCATTTGCTGCTCTAGACGCTATGACAAGAGAAGAATTGCAAATCGATTTACTAAATTTATGTTATCGAAGAGGCACAACTGTTCTTTTTATCACCCACGATATCGCAGAAGCTGTTTATTTATCTGACAATATCGCTCTTATGCATGATGGTTCAATTCAAAAAAATTTCTCTATTAACATTGCCAAGCCAAGAGGAGATAAGATTCGCTACCAACCAGAATTTAATGCGCTTTGCTCGAATATTCACCAGACCATGCAAACTTTCCATTCACAGAACGAGATAGGGTAATACAACAATGAATAGAGTTTTTTCGTTAATTTTATTTCTATTCATACTAACGCTCTGGGAGGTATTTTGTCGCGTTTCAAACATATCCTCAATTATAATACCGGCACCAAGTGCCGTCGGCCTAATTTTATGGGATGGTTTAACGCAAGGTTATTTATGGATCCATATTTGGGTAACAACTCTGGAAATGACGCTTGGCTTAGTCATTGGATGTTCTTTCGGGGTGCTATCTGGACTATTGCTGAGCGAAAGTGTATTTTTGAAAAAAATACTTTGGCCATATATTTTAGCTAGTCAAGTGATACCAAAACTCGCATTGGGGCCAATTTTTATAATATGGTTTGGCTTTGGGATGACCTCAACTGTAACAATTACTGCTTTGATCTGTTACTTTCCTTTGTTAGAGAATACTCTTACAGGTGTTCATTATATTCCTCGAGAGAAACGCGAGTTATTTAGAATGCTTGGAGCAACCAGATTACAAACGCTTATTTTGTTAAAAATACCGCACGGTTTACCCACCATTTTAGCCGGAGTAAGAGTTTCTGTCGTTTTAGCTCTGGTTGGAGCAGTGGTTGGTGAATTTCTGAGTGGTCAAGTTGGACTAGGCGCAACCATAATTGCCGCACAGGGTATGATGGACTCTGCACTAATGTTTGCTGTTTTTATCATTATAACATTCATCGGTCTCGCTTTCTATCAAATTACAAGTATCATTGAGCGTTGGCTTTTGCGCCGACATAATGCAGGAGTTTTTAATGCAAATTTTTAAGACTAACTTTTTCGTAAACATCCTATTCACTGCGATGACACTCATGTTATTGATTAAGACTTCAGCTTTACAAGCGTTAGAAAAGTTTTCTGTCGCCGGATGGAGCAAACCTATTAGTGAAATTACAAATCTTCTAGCTGAACCCGACAAGGGTTTTTTTAAAAAAGAAGGTATAAATTTGGTTTATGTTTCCGGTACTGGCGGCGGCTCTGCGATTACGAATATGCTGTCCGGCGCCGCTGATATTGCATTTACTGATCCCGCCTCATTTTTTCAAGCTCTGGACCGGGGAGAAAAACTGATTGCTATTTATAATATTTATCCTCAAAATATTTTCAATGTTGTTTCGCTAAAATCTCAAAACATTATGGATCCGGCTGACCTACAGGGTAAAAAAATTGGCGTTTATAGCTTATCTAGTGGCACTCGGCAGAACTTACAGGTCTTGCTGCATCAGTTTGGTTTAAGCGAGCAGGACGTTACAATTCAGGTCACCGGACTTTTAAATTTTGCACCACTCATCCAGGGTCAAGTGGATGCTACGGCGGCAACCGACACAGGTCTTTTTGTTGGAAAATTAAGAGGCCTGAGAGACGTAAATGTCATCAAAATAAAAAATTATCTTAACATTCCAAGTGATATGTTTGTTGTAACAAAAACCACCTACAACAAAAGAAAGAGTATTTTGCGACGTTTTCTCTCTGCATATAAAAAATGTTCTCAATGGATGATTGATAAACCAAGAGAGGCTGCCAAAATTGCAAAAAGAAGATCTATAAATGGTCGGAACGAAGATATAAATTTTGAAATTATTCAATTGCGAAATGCGTCGTCTGTCTCAAAAACAACACAGAGGTTAGGTTTAGGACACTTTGATTTAGACTTACTTAGAAAAGGAGTAGAAACATTTAAAAATTTGGGTTTAATCAAGAGGCCTATCAATATCGAAAATGTGGTTAAGTCCGACTTAATTCCGGACTGAGGAACCAAGAAATGGACTTAAGGGGTAACATAGCACTTATTACCGGATCCAGTCGGGGTATTGGAGCGGCAATAGCGAAGGCATTTGCACATGAGGGTGCCACGGTCGCAATTAATTATAAAAATAATGCGTTGGTTGCGGATAAAATTGTTAATCAATGCAGAGAACTGGGAGGCATAGCGGAATGTTTCCAGGCAGATGTCACCATTCCATCAGAATGCAGGAGTTTAATTAATTCAGTGGCGTCTGAATTTGGAAAGTTAGATATCTTAGTAAATAATGCCTTCCATCCTTATAATTTCATCCCAGAAAAACGAAAAATGTTTTGGGACCTAGAATGGGAGCACTATCAATCTCAGATAGAGGGGTCGTTATTATCAACTCATAGTTTATGCAAGGCAGCATTTCCATTAATGCAAAAAACAGCAAACGGAAAAATTGTCAATATCACTACGGATTTAATCTCAAAACCGTCGATACCTTACCACGAATATACCACGGCAAAATCTGCGTTAACTGGTTTCAGCAAAAATTTAGCCGCAGAAATGGGACCATTTGGCATCAGAGTAAATTGCGTAGCACCTGGTTTAGTTTACCCAACGGACTCAAGTGCGGAAACAAAAGAGAACCTTAAGGAAATGATAATTGCACAAACACCGCTTCGTCGGATTGCAAATCCAGAAGATGTTGCTGGCGCAGTGTTATTTCTTGCTTCAGATTGGAGCAGATTTATCACAGGGCAAACGATTTTTGTCGACGGTGGCCTAATAATGAATTAAGGATAGTAATGCGTTCTTAAAAGTTTCTAAGAAAATTTTTTCTTTAATCAAAATTGAATTGAATATTCAGAGCTTAAAGCGAAAACGAGATATAAAGTCTCAAGTTTTTTTAGAACCATTGGTCTGTTAATAAAATAATATCACTTCTATATTTGTTTTTGTTTTTGGCGCACAGATTTTAAAATATCCATTCAAGTAAATTCTATTTAAACAAATTATCCTGATGAGTGTTTAGTTTGTTAGATTACAAAAACGAGTGACTGGAAAAAAGCTATATTTGCAAGGTTATCAATGTTTATTAATACCCTTATGGTTGATAATTTAAATTAGGTGCTAACCAACGCTCAACTTCTGGCACAGTTAAGTTTTTCCTTTCCGCATAATCCTCTACTTGATCGCGCCCAATTTTTCCTACGCCAAAATATCTAGCTTCTGGATGGGCAAAATACCAACCAGAAACAGCTGCTCCGGGATGCATTGCATAATTTTCTGTAATTTTAATACCAGTCTTTGACTCCGCATCTAGCAAACTAAACAATGTCCGTTTTTCAGTGTGCTCCGGGCAAGCAGGGTAGCCCGGAGCTGGCCTTATACCTCTATATTTCTCTGCAATCAGCGCCTCATTATCGAATTGCTCACTCGGCGCGTAACCCCAATATTTCATTCGGACCTTTTCATGCATTCGTTCGGCAAATGCCTCGGCAAGCCTGTCCGCTAGTGCTTTAACCATTATTGAATTATAATCGTCATGGTTAGCTTCATACTCAGCAGCTATTTCGTCGACACCAAACCCAGTAGACACAGCAAATGCGCCCAAATAATCGGCAACCCCACTGTCTTTTGGGGCTATATAATCAGCTAGGGCGAAATGCGGACGTGTTCCGCTTTTGTTTCCTTGTTGCCGAAGTGTATGTACTGTTGCACATTGTGTTTGTCGTTTTTCATCCTCGTATAAAGCGATATCGTCCCCGTCAGAATTTGCTGGCCAAAATCCGATTATTCCCCGTGCCTTCAAATTGTGTTCTGATAATAGCTTTTCCAGCATCACCTGCGCGTCAGAAAAAAGGGAGCGTGCAGCCTCGCCAACGATCTCATCGTCAAGAATTCTTGGGAATGCTCCGTGCAAATCCCATGTCTGAAAAAAAGGGGTCCAATCAATACGATCCACTAGCTCTTCTAATGGATAATCTGGAAAAACCTGAGTACCAAGAAATGCGGGCCTAATGGGTATTGTTTTTTCCCAATCCGTCTTCAGTGCATTATCACGCGCCTGATGGATTGATATACCATTAGGACCTTTGCCTCGATTATCAAAACGATTTCGAACAGTCTCGTAGTCTGCTTTTACCGCTGATTCAAATTTATGCTTTCGTTCATCACTAAGAAGGTTTGCAGCAACGCCAACACTTTTAGAAGCATCAACCACATGTACAACTGAATGTTCATAAACTGGCGCAATTTTAACAGCAGTGTGAATTTTTGAGGTCGTAGCACCGCCAATTAAAAGTGGTGTTTTGAAACCCTGCCGCTGCAGCTCTGATGCGACATTGACCATTTCGTCTAAAGAAGGTGTAATAAGCCCCGATAAACCAATTAAATCAGCATTTTCTTCCCTTGCTGTGTCCAGTATTTTTTGGGCTGAAACCATAACCCCAAGATCTATAACCTCATAGTTATTACATTGTAAAACCACGCCAACGATATTTTTGCCTATATCATGAACATCGCCCTTTACAGTGGCCATAATAATCTTTCCTTTGGTTTTCTGTATTATCCCTTTTTTTTCTTTCTCCAACTCTATAAAGGGGGTCAGGTATCCTACCGCTTGTTTCATAACCCTCGCACTTTTAACAACCTGTGGAAGGAACATTTTTCCTTCGCCAAATAGGTCGCCAACAACATCCATACCGTCCATGAGAGGACCCTCAATGACCTCTAGTGGCCTCTCAACTGAAAGCCGAGCCTCCTCCGTATCCGCAATAATAAATTCGGTAATACCATGCACGAGTGCGTGAGATAGTCGTGTTTCTATGTCACCTTCACGCCAGGCCATGTCCTTTATCTGCACGGCACTGGATCCCTTGTATTTTTCAGCAATATCGACAAGACGTTCGGTAGAATCTTTGCGCCGATTGAGAATTACGTCTTCTACACATTCTCTCAAATCATTTGGTATATCCTCGAGAACTGTGATCATACCCGCATTCACAATGCCCATAGTCAAACCAGCTTTAATCGCGTGATACAGAAATACAGAATGCATGGCCTCTCTGACTACATTGTTTCCTCTGAATGAGAAAGATACGTTACTTACACCACCAGATATGTGGCTGTGAGGACAAGTGTCCTTAATAGCCTGAGTTGCTCGAATAAAATCAACCGCGTAATTATTGTGTTCTTCAATTCCAGTTGCTACGGCGAAAATATTGGGATCAAAAATTATATCCTCTGCCGGAAATTCAACTTCTTCTGTTAAAATACGATAGGCGCGCTGACAAATTTCAATCTTTCGTTTTTCGGTGTCTGCTTGGCCTTCCTCATCAAATGCCATAACAATTACAGCAAAGCCATAGCGAAGTACTTTACGAGCCTGTTCTTTAAAGTCATCTTTTCCTTCCTTGAGACTTATCGAATTCACTATACCTTTCCCTTGCACGCATTTTAGCCCTGCCTCTATTACTGACCATTTAGACGAGTCTATCATTACTGGAAGCTTACTAATGTTTGGTTCGGAGGCTATAAGATTGAGAAATTTCTTCATAGCGTTTTCTGAATCGAGAAGGCCCTCATCCATATTCACATCAATGAGTTGAGCGCCGTTTTCTACCTGCTGCGCAGCCACCTCTAGCGCCTTTTCGTATTCCGAATCCTTAATTAGTTTCGCAAATCTCAAAGATCCCGTGACATTAGTGCGCTCGCCAACATTCTGAAATAGCGTCTTGCTTCCAATCTCAAGCGGCTCCAGTCCGGAAAGTCTCATCGTTTGATCATGGTTAGGTAATGCACGCGGTGTAATACTACTAACAACATCAGCAATTGCCCTGATATGCTTTGGGGTTGTTCCACAACACCCACCTACGATATTTAAAAATCCGGCCTCAGCGAATTCTTTAATAGTTGCTGCCATGGTTTCAGGGGCCTCATCATATCCACCAAACGCATTGGGTAATCCTGCATTTGGATGACAACTAATAAAACTCTCACTTATCCGTGAAAGTTCTTGAATGTACGGGCGTAATTCACTCGGACCGAGGGCACAGTTGAGCCCCACTGAAAATGGTTTTGCATGACGGATCGAATTATAAAATGCCTCTGTGGTCTGACCCGTCAGCGTTCTACCACTTTGATCGGTGATGGTACCTGAAATCATTATCGGCAACTGTGCTAAATCATATTCCTCCATGACTTCATCTATTGCGTACAACGCAGCCTTGGCATTTAAAGTGTCAAACACAGTCTCGACCAAAATCAAATCTGCACCACCATCTAATAAACCGCGTGTAGCTTCGCGATAATTTTCTGCTAATTCATCAAAAGAAATATTTCGAAACCCAGGATCATTTACATCAGGTGACAATGATGCCGTTCTATTAGTTGGCCCCAATACGCCGGCGACGAAACGCATAATTCCGTCTTCTTTCTCAATAATTTCCGTTGCCTCACGAGCCAATTTTGCCCCATCGCGATTTAATTCGTAAACAGCCATTTCCATTTGATAATCTGCCTGAGCTATCCGAGTGGAGCTAAAGGTATTGGTCTCTAAAATATCTGCGCCAGCGCGCAAGTACGATAAATGTATGTCCCGAACAATCTCTGGCTGGGTCAGTGTAAGAAGGTCATTATTTCCCTGCTGGGGGCAAACAACATCTTTGTAAACTCTGCCCCGGAAGGCCTCCTCATCCAATTCATATGCTTGAATCTCAGTACCCATTGCTCCATCAATAATTACTATTGCAGAGCTTAAGCGCTCCTTTAATTTGGATATCCGATCTGATCTAATCCTTCGATTAATCTTCCTGGAAGGAATATCATCAACTGTTTTGGAAGGTTTTGCCATCTTTTACTCTTATGATGAAGGCCGCATTCCTAGCAAATGCGTAATAGCATATGATAAATCAGCCCGGTTAAGCGTGTAAAAATGAAATTCGTTATAACCGTACGCTTGCAGTTGACGACACTGTTCCGCAGCAACCGTGGCAGCTACCATCCTACTGGTTTCAAGATCACCATCTAAACCTTCGAACAAATTACGCAGCCAGTCTGGTACTGAGGTACCGCACATTTCACTAAATTTGACGACCTGGTTAAAATTATGAATGGGCAAAATGCCTGGCACAATAGGATTACTGATTCCAGCAGCCCTTACTCTATCCATAAAATGAAGAAATGGTTCTGCACCAAAAAAATACTGAGTGATTGCTCTTTCAGCACCAGCATCGAATTTCATTTTCAGGTTATCTATATCAGCCTCAAGACTTTCCGCACCCGGATGAGTTTCAGGGTAGGCACCAACACTGATCTCAAAATCTGCTATTTTCTTTAATCCTTTGACAAGATCTACTGCATAGTCATATCCCCCAGAATGAGGTGTGTAATTCCTTTGCCCCTCCGGTGGATCCCCGCGTAATGCAACAATATGACGAACACCTGTATCCCAATAAGAACGCGCCACTGCATTTACCTCCTCCATCGTGGCAGCAACGCATGTGAGATGTGCAGCTGGAGTTAGGGATGTTTTATTAATAACCCGGGCGACTGTTTCGTGAGTTCGTTCACGCGTTGTTCCTCCTGCCCCATAGGTCACTGATACAAAGCTTGGATTAAGTGGCTCCAAACGTTTAATAGAGTCCCACAAAATTTTATTCATTTTTTGCGTCTTAGGTGGAAAAAATTCAAACGAAACAGACAAGTTTTGAGGTGAGCCTGCTGGAAAAGGTAACTCATTGATAGCATTTCGATTATCAGATTTCATGAATAAATACCATCCATTTTCTCTTGATTCACATCCGACCCCGAACGAGATTGGATCGAAATACCAAACTGGTCTGATTTTATGGCAGTCCAAACACCCACCGTAAGAGGTTTTCCCGGCAATTTGTCTGTAGAGAACGCTTCTAAGCCGAATCGGTCACACCAATTCATTATTTCGCTGTCATCGAATCCTAGTCTGTGATGTGTATGTTCAATACGGAGTTCCTCAAGATTATGTGGTAAAAAGTCAATCAAGTGAAGGAAACCACCAATTTTTAAAACTCTGGATGCTTCAGAAATTACCGCTGCAGGATTTTGCGCATAATGCAAAACTTGATGAATAATTACCGCATCAAATTTAGGCTGCCTTATTGGAAGCCGATACATATCACCATGCTGCACGTGACAATGACGGAGGCCCGCTTGCTCTAAATTTGCCCTAGCCACCGCTAACATATCTCGCGAGTTATCAATTCCAACACCTCTATCTATCCGGTCAGAAAATAACTGCAACATTCGACCGGTTCCTGTTCCAATATCCAATAAATCTGGCACATGCGTAGAAAAACGCTTTTGCAGGACATGCTCAACGTCTGCTTCATCAGTGTGCAGCGACCGAAGAGAGTCCCAACGTGCTGCGTTCGCACGAAAGTACTCCTCGGCCTCAGCCGCCCGTGACCTCTTGATTACATCCAGCCTCTCTGAATCGCCCATCAGTTGAACATCATTTTTAGGTAAAAGATTAGTAATTAGCTGAGCCGCATCTCCAGTTTCTACACCGTCGTTAACCAAACGGTAATAAACTCTAGCACCTTCGCGAAAGCGGCTTATAAGACCAGCGTCGCAAAGTAATTTTAGATGACGCGATATGCTTGGTTGGCTTTGCCCGAGGATACCCGTGAATTCCGATACTGTAACATCCCCCTCAGCACAAAGTGCGAGAAGACGAAGACGGGTCGGTTCAGCTGCTGCTCGCAAACAAGTTAGTAGTGCCTGCATCTTTTTCTTTTTACTCACTGTTAAGAAAAATAACTTTTTACTATGATTTTCTTTACATATAAACATATATTTATATGTCAATACAAAAACTTTTCTGAAAGACATCGGTGCATAATAATGAATATGGTAGGCTGTTGTTAAAATTTGTTAGAAATTATCAATCTATTGTTCCTTAGAACATTTACCATTATCTCCGTTGCCGTAATCCCGAAGCACAGTTACGATACGAAGAAACGAAAATGAAACTGAAAGTTGACATGATAAGAATTTTCCGTCTTCCCAGTATAGTTAGCACTTTATTAACGGTAATGTTAATATTTCCAGCTGCATCTAAAAATACAGCTGACGGGTTTATTCGGGATATCGGGCAAAAAACAATTTCTTCCCTGACTGACGAAAATATTTCTTCTGAAGATCGAGAAAGATTATTCCGAGAAATTTTTAATAGATATTTCGACGTTCGTTTAATTGCTCGCTTTAGTTTGGGTGTGCATTGGCGTCGTGCATCTGACGCACAAAGAGAGGAGTACGTAACTCTTTTTGAAAAATTCGTAGTGAAATCATATGCCGCTCGTTTTTCAGAATACACAGGCACGGGATTCAAAGTAGGTGAAACTAAAGAAATAAGAGGCGGCGATAAGTTGGTTGCGTCCGAAATAGAATTGCCGGATGGCCGAGTGGTACCCGTGCATTGGCGAATCCGTATCAAAAGCACTGAACAAATCGTAGATGTGTTGATAGAAGGTGTAAGCATGGCAATAACCCAGCGAGATGAGTTTGCTTCAATAATCAACCAGAGCGGTGGTTCACTTGATGGTTTACTTATCGCTCTTCGCGAAAGGATAAATGATTAGTTAGTTTTCTAATTACGGACAAGAGGCTTATACTTAATACGATGTGGTTGTGCAGCTTTTTCTCCCAAACGCCGAACACGGTCCATTTCGTACTCATCGTAGTTTCCTTCAAACCAATTCACTAAGCTACCGCCCTCAAATGCAAGGATATGTGTTGAAATGCGATCTAAGAACCAACGATCATGACTTATCACAAGAGCACAACCTCCAAAATTAACTAATGCCTCTTCAAGAGAACGTAAAGTATCGATATCGAGATCATTAGTGGGTTCGTCTAGCAAAAGTACATTCGCACCTGATTTCAACATTTTAGCAAGGTGGACACGATTGCGTTCGCCGCCAGAGAGTTGTCCAACTCTTTTCTGTTGATCTGGACCACGAAAATTAAATGAGCCAACATATGCACGACTTTGAATTTTAGTGCCTCCAAGATCGACCTCAGCTTGCCCCTCAGAAATCTCTTCCCAAACTGTATTCTCTGCTTGCAGAGAATGGCGCGACTGATCAACATAACCCAACTGAACGCTTTCTCCTATTCGCAATTTACCAGAATCTGGCAGTTCTTCTCCGGTAATCATACGAAACAGTGTTGTTTTGCCTGCACCGTTTGGCCCAATAACACCAACAATACCTCCGGGTGGAAGTTTTAAGGTTAAACCATCGATCAGTAATTTATCATCGAATGCTTTACATACATTCTCCGCTTCAATCACTAAGTCGCCAAGACGACCACCCGCAGGAATAACAATCTGTGCCGTCGATGGTGCTTTATTAATAGATTTGCTTAATAATTCTTCGTACGCTGAGATTCTTGCTTTACTTTTGGCTTGACGGGCACGAGCCGATGACCTCACCCACTCGAGTTCAGCGTTGAGTGTTTTTTGTCGTGCTGACTCCTCACGCTCTTCTTGCTGCAAACGTTTTTGTTTTTGCTCTAGCCATGATGAATAGTTTCCCTGAAATGGTAAAGCCTGACCGCGATCCAGTTCTAATATCCAGCCAGCAACGTTATCTAAAAAATACCTATCATGAGTTACGGCAACCACAGTGCCCTCATAATCATGAAGAAAACGCTCTAACCATGCAACTGACTCTGCGTCTAGGTGGTTAGTCGGTTCATCTAGCAAAAGTAAATCGGGTTTCTGAAGCAACAACCTACATAAAGCCACACGACGCCTCTCTCCACCAGATAATTTTGTGACATCGGCTTGTCCATCCGGACAACGAAGCGCGTCCATTGCAACCTCTATGGTATGTTCTATGGCCCAACCGTTTTCCGCATCAATCGCCTCCTGAAGCCTTCCCTGCTCTAGAATAAGCTCATTCAATTCAACATCATCCAAGGGATCGGCAAATTTAGCACTTATCGCCTCAAATTGGTTAAGCATCGATGTGACTTCACCCATACCCTCAAGGACATTTTCTTTAACACTTAGTTTAGGGTTAAGTTCTGGTTCTTGTGGGAGGTAACCAACGGAAACGCCGTCTGCTCTCCAGGCATCACCACTGTACTCTGTATCCAGACCAGCCATTATTCTCAAAAGAGTCGATTTGCCAGTTCCATTTACACCGAGCACTCCAATCTTAGCCCCTGGAAGAAATGCAAGTGTTACGTCTCTTACTATCTCGCGTCCTCCGGGATATATCTTGGAAAGCCCGCGCATTGTGTAAATGTAATTATTGCCAGCCACTTTTTTCTCCTTGCCAAACCATCTTAAATTCAGACAGATGTCTACTTTAGTTTATCCTAGGCGCGCAATGGCATTACTATACATTTTTGAACATTAAATATTAACTCCAATGTTTGTCCTTTATAATATGCTTTTGCATTACCTCCATCATTTGATATTTCACATAGTAATTAAATTCCTTAGTTAAATTCATCTGGGAATGAGTTTTTACTAGAACAACGATGAAGATTAGAATGTTCCTATGCTAATCCCGGTGCCACTTGAAATAGATAGATATAATAAACACTTCCCATTTTGCGACAGCCCAAAAATGTTCCTTCTGAGTTGCTCTTGCGCGTCCTTCAAATCGGCGAAATAAAGTTTTTTATAAATAAATGCCACCGGCACAAAAGGATGGTGCTATTTTCTACTTTGATATTGCGGAGGTTGCATTACTGCGTTCTTAGTGGCCAGAGCGATTGATATTCCAATCTTTCTTAGAATACTATTCAGGCAAATGCAGATCTGTACCAGCGCTAAAACTGGGCTCACCAACCCCAGCAAACTCACAGTCAGAACTACAAGCTTGCAAAGCTACATACCACCCTTGCTGTACAAGTTAAAGGAAACATAGAAATTGAATACGGCGTCGGCCTCAATTCTACAAATTGGGTTACCAGTGCAAATAAAACTATACCCTTCGAACTGCCAAACAACTAAAATATAGATCGTCTTCCGACTCGAACAGTTATGAAGTTGTTTCTTTTTGAGGGAATGATGAATTTCCAATTTCTATCAGTAATATCCTAAACATACGACGGCAAATGAGTCCAATGCCTGTTACCAGATCCGAAAACACGTGTGCCAAATATTTTAACAAAACTGGTTTTGGCAATCATTCATGTTATTTCGGCAACATAAAAGACCACAAATTCAAAACCTGAATTACCTGAATATATTTTTGATATGTTTATTAAGGCCGAATCATTTCTACTTCCTACCGTGCAGATCCAGGCTGGTCGCTGTAAGCCTCTGAACCTCTAAATATTGAAAAAGAAGGAAATATTTTAAGTGAGAATATTTAACCCATTAGTGTATTAGAAAACCCAAAAAACATTGAAAACTTTATCGAACATCCGCACAGACAAAGTTTAATTGAAGAACAGCTAGATGTAGAAAAAATTATTTTATAAAAACCTGCGCAATACGTAAAGAACATCCAAAGATGGAAACAGACCTCACCTCAAACATGCAACACGTTTCTCATGACCTATACATTGGGTTACCGTGATTGTCCTGTAAGACTAGGGATTCTTCATATTAAATAAAATACGCTTCGGCAAATATTTTAGTGTGAAATTATAGCTTCTACAATATAGACCGCAAAAATTAATCAACACAAATTCACCTAAGCCACTTAATTCGGCAAGAATCATCCCAGAGCGTTTTAATGAAAAATCACGCCCAAAAGGATATGAACAAAACTTTAAAAACGCTGTTTAACACCATGGCAATCAAGTCCCAAATAGAACTATAACTTCCAAGTTATTAAATGGATAACAGATATATTCATCCGGACCCGCAGCCGCTCTTATGCGTCTCTTTTAATAGGCCAATGGTAAGGCCTGTTCATTCAGACGGAGCAAAAAAACTATTCAACCAATTTAATGTTCCCTGCCGCCATTCTACCATTCCTTCCCGGTTCTAAATCATAGGATACTTTTTGACCTTCTTCTAAAGAACCTAGCCCAGCCTGCTCAAGAGCGGACACGTGGACGAACGCGTCATCTGAACCATCCTCTGGCGCAATAAAACCAAAACCCTTAGTTGGATTAAACCACTTTACAGTACCTGTAGGCATTTAATTACCTCTTCAATATCAAACCATATAATTCGAGCTGTTGCCCGCACGTTGACCAATTCTGCGAAATCTTACTATGTCACCGAACACTTTTAAAAGTGTTTTTTGAGTGCGCGGTTCTAAATGCCGCCTCGAAAGAATTGGTCTATTAGATTCGTAACAGGCCGACCCGCTATTTATCAAGGATAAATTGTCAAAATTATAAGATTTCAAGTTTATACAATTGAGAAATTTCTTCTTCTTTATATCCCATTTCCAACAAAACCTCATCAGTGTGCTCACCAATATTTGGCGTATGTCGGCGTACAGAAGCGACTGCCGAAGATAAACTAAATGGTTGTCCCAACACGCTAATCTCTCCCAAGTCGGGGCTTTCCATGTTCCAAGCTATGCCAAGATGCTGCACTTGTGGATCAGAAAAAGTTTGATCAACAGTATAAATTGGTCCACACGGCACCCCGTTGGTGTTTAAAATATCTACCCATTCTTGCGAGGTCTTTGTTTTGGTATAACCAGCAATCGCTTCATTTAGCGCATCTCTATTTTTAAGCCTGTCAGCTGCGGTTTTGTATTCAGCCACGCTAGTTAATAATTCTGCTTCTAAGCCGGCACAAAGCCGAAGCCACATGTTTTGGCCCCCTGCTGAAATATTTATATAACCATCTGAAGTCGGGAAAACTCCTGTGGGAATAGATTTCGGATGATTGTTTCCTGCCTGCACAGGAACATCGTTTTCAATTAGAAAACGCGCGCATTGGAAATCCATCAATGCAATCTGGGACTCCAAGAGAGAAGTGTGAACCCATTGTCCTTCATTTGTTACTTCTCGTTGCAAAAGAGCCACCAATATTGCCGTTGCGCAATTCATCCCGCAGGTTAAATCTGCGATAGCAGTCCCAGCGCGCAAAGGGCCCTGTCCTGGAATCCCGGTCACTGACATAAAACCTCCCATTCCTTGCGCTATTTGATCAACTCCGGGTCTTTCGGAATAGGGGCCCGTCTGACCAAAACCCGATATGCTGGCCATGATAAGTTTTGGATTAACATTTTTTAATTTCTCAAAATCAATCCCAAGCCGGAATTTCACTTGCGGCCGAAAATTTTCAACCACGACATCCGCCTGCTCAACCATGTGATAAAAAATTTGCTTCCCTTTTTCCTTCTTCAAATTAAGTGTGATTGACCGCTTATTGCGGTGCAGGTTTTGAAAATCGGCAGAATATCGAGAACCCGTATATCCATCATCTTGATCCGGCTGAGGTGGCATTTCAATTTTTATAACGTCTGCACCCCAGTCCGCAAGTACCTTCACAGCCGTCGGCCCTGAACGAACACGAGTTAAATCCAATACCTTGAAACGCTCGAGCGGTAGGTTGTGCAAAACCATCTATTTCTCCCAATATCAATCATCCAAGTATACACTTTTCAAAATTTTTCGTCACCTGTTCCACAGCGCATTAACGTGGTACGCACCTCTATGAAAAAAATACCAACACCTCGTTTAATGTTTCCAGCCGTGGTCGCAATTACTCTCATCGCGCCACTGGCAATCCATATGATTATTCCAGCACTTCCAATAATAAAAAATGATCTTTTAGTTAGTGACAATATGGCTTATGCCACAATTTCTCTGGTCATGATGGTTATGGCCTTTGCAACAGTGGTTTACGGAGGACTCTCAGACCAATGGGGACGAAAACCGGTTCTTCTTGCAGGTTTAGCACTTTATGTAATAGGAGCGGAGTTATCATGGTTCGCAACTGATATTTACACACTGCTTATCGGAAGAGTAACACAGGCAGTAGGCGCAGGATGCGGTGTAGTTATAGCTAGAGCGATCACTCGAGATATATATGGGATGAAACGCATTGCACCTATGATTGCCAATTTAACTGCTGCCTATGTTCTTGGAGTAACACTAGCTCCTCCTTTAGGAGGCTTTCTAATTGAGTTATTGGGATGGCGATCAGTTTTTATGTTAGCAACACTTATTGGATTAATGCTTATTTTGATGGTAAAATTCTATTTCCCGGAGACTCATCACGCAAAAAAGAAAACCAAAGGCGTTAGTGCAATTGTCGCCGAAGTCTGCAGGAATTACAGGTCTCTCCTATCTTCATTGCAATTCACAGGTTATGCATTGGCACCAGGCTTCCTTTCAGGAACTTTTTTTGCGTTGGCAACTTCTTCTGCTTTCTTGGCCACTGAGACACTGAATATTTCGGTTGAGAAATTTGGCCTATGGTTCTTGTTCCTCCCAGCAGGTTTCATGATTGGTAATTTCATTTCAGGACAAATTGGCAACCGTGTGCGAATTCCATTTATGACCGTGGGAGGATCATTGCTTAATGTAGTAATTGTGTTAACTATGGCAGTAGTTTTGTTATTTACAGAATTATCAATCTATATACTCGTGATACCTGGCTTTATGTTGGGAATCGCGCAAGGAATTTGCCTACCATATGCGCAAGCCGGGGCAATGCATGTGAACCAATCATTAGCCGGCGCAGCATCAGGAGCAGTTACATTTTCGCAACTAATTCTAGCTGGAATTTCACAACAAATTTGTGGCCTCACCGCCGATGGAACTTGGGTTCCGGTTGTCCTTGTTATGTTTGGGTTTGCAATAATGGGGCTCATTGCTGCAATTATGGCAGCATTTAACCAACCTGATTAAACTAAGCAGCACTGTTTTTTGTCGCTGCTTTCCTTGCAAGTAATAAAGATGCGATGAAAATAACAAATCCTCCAGTCCAGGTCCAAATGTCTGGTAATTCTGAGAAGAAAATCCAGCCAAGAAGTGCTGCCCAAATCAACCGTGTGAAATTAAAAGGTAAAACTATGGTTGCATCTGCAATTCCCATAGCCTTATTAAAGTTTCTTTGTATAACAGTTGCCAGGTAACCTAAGCCTGCACACCAAATCAACTGGTCAAAAGCTAAAGAACGCCAAAAGTAGAGCCCTGGTCCGAAACTCAATACGACATGAGAAACAAAAAGGTAAAATGCAATAGTGTCAGCCGAGTCCCTATGAATCAGTATTTTTATGAAAATAGCGACGACTGCCCCCGCTACAACTGATCCAAATGCCAACAACAACCCAGGGTTGAAACCTGTCCAACCAGGTCGGATAATCATTATTGCTCCAACAAAACCCAAACCTACCGTCATCCAGCGTTTTTGGGTTGTTTTTTCTTTAAGAAAGAACACCGCTAGGATTGAAGCAACAATTGGCATCATAAAAGTAATAGCGGCTACATCCGCGACAGGCGCTAACCACAGCGCAGCAAATAAAAACCACACGTTAAGAGAAGACATAACACCCCTTACTACATGCATGTGAATCATTGACGTGCGTAGGGCTTTGACTCCGTTTCTAAAGAGCCACGACAGCATAAACAGGAAACCAAAAACATTGCGCAAAAAAACTACTTGCATAAAATGTAGCTCTTGAGTGAGATAATGAATGATGGCAATTGAGGCTGCGTAAGCGAAAGCGCTTATCGTCATCCATAGAGCACCGCGTGCAATTGGTGATTTTTGGTGTATTAAAAAATTCATTATGGAAAGTTACTTCATAAAGAAAACTTCAGTGCAACTATACCCCTCAGCAGACCTGTTATAAAAATGATACAGTCCATTATATCACAGAAATATTTATAACTTTATCAACATTACAGATAAGTGATTTCAAATTTAAAAGAACTTTATTTATTTTCTCGATTTTTATGGTTTTATTTTTTCAGAACTATGTTTGTATACCAAGCGCTCGTATAATCACATCGAAAAAAATTATTCATAAAAATAAAGGCTAAAAACTTGCTAAAATTATAAATTCATTTTTTTAATATGCAGGAGATTTATGTAAATTATGTTTTCAATCGCGTATGAGTAATTTGTTTCATGACCGGTAAGCCACTTTGGAAACCAAATAAAGAGTTTGTTCGAAAAACTCATTTAAGCCGTTTTATAAAACAAATAAATCGTGAGTGGGATTACAGACACGCAGATTATAATAGTCTTCATAAATGGTCAGTGAAAAATATCGAAAAGTTTTGGCAGAGTGTTTGGAATTATGGGAGCGTTATTGCTGAAACTGGTGGTGATGTAGTTCTGCGGAATAACAGTTCTCTGCCTAAGGCAAGTTTCTTTCCAGATGCCAAACTTAATTTCGCAGAAAATCTTTTGCGCTGCCGTGAGAATAGCCCAGCGCTATATTTCGCAGGAGAAAACGGTGTTCGCAAAGTTGTTTCGTTCAGTGAACTCTATTCTGACGTTTCTAAGTTGCGGCAAGCGTTAATGGTAAGAGGTTTGCAAAAAGGTGAAAGAGTAGCAGCAATCTTACCTAATGTACCCGATGCAATCACATGTATGCTCGCGACAACAAGCATTGGTGCTATTTGGGCTAGTTGTTCTCCCGATTTTGGACAGCAAGGAATACTGGACCGTTTCAAACAAATTAGTCCAAAAATTTTATTTGGTATTGATCGATATTTTTATGGCGGACGTGAGTTTGACTGCCGTGGCAAAATTGATCAAGTTGCGCGGGAGTTGCCTACAGTAGAGGAGGTTATTTTTATTCCCTACGTTACAGAAGATGCTTTGCCGGTTTCATCCTCATATTACGATTTAATCCAAGACCATTTTGCGAAAGAAATAGTTTTTCCGCAATTACCATTCAATCATCCTCTGTATATTTTATTTTCAAGTGGAACTACCGGTGTCCCAAAATGTATAGTGCACGGCGCAGGCGGAACCCTCTTGCAACATTTAAAAGAACATCTGCTGCAGACTGATGTGAGGAAAGGCGATCGAATATTTTATTTTACAACCCTAGGATGGATGATGTGGAATTGGCTAGTATCCGCATTGGCAACAGAGGCATCTTTAGTTTTATATGACGGCGCCCCAATTCTTTCACGAGATAAAACGCTTTTTGACTATGCCGGCGAATTCAAAATAAATCAATTTGGAGTTTCTGCAAAATTTATTGACGCGACAAAAAAAATGGGGGTTTGTCCTAAAACGACTAACGACCTGTCGTCTGTTCGAACAGTATTATCAACCGGCTCTCCACTGGTCCCAGAGAGTTTTGACTATGTCTATGAGAAAGTTAAACACGATGTTTGTTTGTCCTCAATATCGGGTGGAACAGATATTATTGGATGTTTTGCTGCTGGAAATCCAATAAGTCCAGTCTGGCGTGGAGAATTGCAAGGTCCGTGTCTAGGTATGGATGTAAAGGTTTATGATGAAGACGGTGCTCCAATCATTCAGGAAAAAGGTGAATTGGTTTGCCAAAATAGCTTCCCATCAATGCCGGTGGGATTCTGGGGGGATGGCAAAAATAAACTTTATCATTCAACCTATTTTGAGAAGTTTAAAGGAGTTTGGCACCATGGTGACTGGGCAGAAATCTCCTCGCACGGCGGCATTGTCATTCATGGTAGGTCTGATGCAACACTTAATCCGGGAGGGATAAGAATTGGAACTGCCGAATTATACCGTCAGGTGGAGCAACTTCCCGAAATTGAGGAGGCAATTGCAGTTGGTCAGAATATGCCAAACGGGGATGTTCGTATTATTCTATTTGTTCGCATGCGAGGAAAGGAAGTATTAACTGAAAAATTAAGGGCGGCTATTCGCTCACGAATACGTTCCGGGATCAGCCCACATCATTTGCCCGCTAAAATTTTATCAGTACCAGATATTCCTCGAACAAAATCTGGAAAAATTACCGAACTAGCCGTTCGTTCCGTTATTCATGGTCATGAAGTGAAAAACATAGCTGCGTTGGAAAATCCTGAGGCCCTGGGTTATTTCCGTGATCTAAGTGAACTTATTATAGAGTAAAACGTGTTTGGAATAGAGGAAGACAGATTTTAGCTAAACTGGATAATTTTAGGCGAAAATAACATGTCACGATTATTTTTATTGATTATTGTTACAATATTTTGTGTTCAAGCATCACCAATATTTGCACAAACATTTTCTATAGAACAAAAAAAAGCATTAGAAAAAATAATCAAAAATTACTTGATTGATAACCCCTTAATCATCAAAGAGGCACTTGAGGCACTCCACACGCAGGAAAAAAAGGGGCAACAAAGTCGTATCGAAAAATTGATAAATAATCGTAAAAAGGAATTATTAGATGACCCTATGGCACCCTTTGCCGGAAATCAAAAGGGCGATGTCACGATAGTAGAATTTTTCGATTATAATTGTGGTTACTGCAAACAGGTTTGGCCAACGCTACGAAAACTAGTAGAAAAAGATAAAAATGTGAGGATTATTTTTAAAGAATTACCTATTCTGGGTCCGACTTCACTTTTAGCAGCAAAAGCGGCACTAGCAGCGGACCGACAAGGAAAATATATAGAATTTCATACAGAACTGATGCAAACACGTTCAATTAATGAACGAATTATAAAAGTGATTTGTGATAAACTTAATATAGACCAAAACCTACTTGAGAAAGACATGAAGTTGCCCTCAATTGTCATGGCATTACAAAAAAACGCTATGTTAGCCCAGGACCTTGAGGTAAACGGTACTCCAGCGTTTTTAATTGGGAGACAAATAATTCCCGGTGCTATCGGACTAGATCAACTTATTGAACTTGTGGCCGCAGAACGTTCAGCGAAACAATGAATTTTTAAGGGTAATGCTAGAATAAATCACGAATATTTAAAATTCTGTATCTTGCCCATGAATAAAGCGACTGTTAAAAAATTTTCATTAGTCCTTGAACCAGTTTTGAATAATTAGTCTTCTTATTTGAATTGAACAAACAGAAAAATTAAAAAGGAAGGTTCAGCAATGAGAGGTGTTACATTTATTGGGAATAGTAACGTTGAACTGAGAGATTATGATGATCCTATTCCAGGTCCACGTGACGTAATTCTGGAAATAAAAGCGTCTGGCATGTGCGGAACTGATTTGAAGGGCTATCGCCGCCCTCATAACGGCAAGGACTTTTACATTGCAGGCCACGAACCCTGCGGCATTGTAGTGGAGGTTGGAAAACATGTTTCTGAAACAGAGGCGCGCATAGATGACCGTGTTATGGTTCATCATTATAATGGGTGTGGCAGTTGCAAGCACTGTATTGAGGGCTGGTCACAACTTTGTGATGCTGGCCCAGAGGTCTATGGATCGGGGCAAGGACACGGAGCCCATGCCAAATTTATGCGCGTAGCTGCGCATACACTTGTACCACTGCGCAGCGAACTGTCTTACACCACTGGTGCAGCTATCTCGTGCGGGACGGGCACTGCCTTTGGTGCCCTTAAACGACTTGGGGTTGAGGGGGATGAGACCATAGCAGTTTTTGGAATGGGACCAGTTGGATTATCTATTGCACAATTTGGATCAAAAATGGGCGCCCGAGTGATTGCGATAGAGACTTCACCCGAACGTCGGTCATTGGCTAAAGCCAAAGGAGCAAATTACGTAATTGATCCACTGACAAATGACCCGGTAGAGGCAATTTTTGACATCACTCACGGTCAAGGTGCCCATAAATCGATAGAGACAGCCGGAGTGCAGGCTGCTAGAAGTGCATCCGTCAAATCAGTTTGCAAATGGGGTACTGCGTGTTTCGTGGCTGGTGGGGGACAGTTTAATTTCGAAGTGGGACCAGATCTTACATTTCGACAGGTTTCCCTAATTGGCCACTGGACCTTTTCAAAAACCGGCCAAGCAGACTGCGCGCGATTTGTAGCTGAACGAAAAATAGATGTTGATAGTTTATTCACTCATAGATGGCGACTTGACCAGGCTGAAAAGGCTTATTCTACACTTGACCAGCAAAATACCGGAAAAGGTGTATTCATTCTTTAAAAGAAGTGTGTTTTTAACTCAAAAATTGATAAAATGTAATTGGTTTTTATCTAAAAATACTGTTGATTGTGGTGTTTTGGAATCTAATTATTAGAGACACATAAGCGAAAATATTTTGAATAATGAATCAAATCATGCTGAAAATAAAAAGAATATCGATCTTCCTTATGCCTGTTTGGCTACTAATTTATCCAGTCAACGCCAAACACTTTGGTCCTTTTAAGAGCTCCTTTGGGCCAATAATAGTAGAAAAAATGTCTGGTCCATTTCATCACCCTTGGGCACTAGCATTTTTGCCAATCAAGAACACTTATTTGGTAACTGAACGGATAGGGTCTCTTCGGTTGGTAAGAAATGGAAGGATCTCTAAACCAATAAGTGGTGTTCCCAACGTTTGGGCGTCGGGTCAAGGCGGGTTGCTTGACGTGGTTGTAGATCAAAACTTTAATCACAATAATAGAATATTTTTCTGTTACTCTGAAAAAGTTGGAAAAGAAAAAGGGAGAACAACATTAGCCACAGGACTATTGATGCTCGGCGACGATGCGCCATCAATACAAAATATGCGTATATTGTTTCGTCAATATCCGGCCACAAGAGAAACTAATCATTTTGGTTCAAGAATCGTATTGACGGATGATGGTAAACTTTTTTTAACCCTGGGGGACCGAGGAAACAGACATCTTGTCCAAGATTTATCCAATCACTTTGGAAAAGTAATACGGATTAATAAAGATGGCACTGTCCCCAAAGATAATCCTTTTCTTGGTCAGAATAATGCACTTCCTGAAATTTGGTCATACGGTCATCGAAATCCGCAGGGTGCAGTGAAAAAAAACAATAAAAACCTATTTTATACTGTTTCTCATGGAGCTGCGGGAGGAGATGAAATTAACCTACTACAGCCGGGCAAAAATTTTGGTTGGCCAGATGTCTCGTACGGCACTCATTACGATGGCCGTCCTTTCCCGCACGCCACAAGATCTGATGTAGTTCCACCTTTACTTTTTTGGGATCCGTCAATTGCTCCCTCTGGTGCTGCATTTTATGAGGGAATAAAATTTAAAAGCTGGAATGGCAATTTATTCGTCGGAGCTTTGAGAGGACAAGCAATATCCCGAATTTTGGTCAAAGATGGAACTGCAAAGGAGGTAGAACGTATGTTGTCTGGAAAATTTGGGCGCATTCGCGATGTCAGGATTGGTCCAGATGACACAATATGGTTTTCTACCGATTATGAAAATGGTGGAATTTATCGAATAAAGCCTTACATGTGAAAAACTTCAAAGACTTTTTTATTTGGGTCTCAACTTTTCTAACTCTTTTTTTAAAACTTTACCGACTCCGCTTTTTGGAAGAGCTTTAAGAAAATAAAATTCTTTCGGAATCTTATATGGTGCTAGATGTTTTTGGCAAAATTTTACCAGTTCCTTACTGTCTATTTTATTTTTTTCATCTTTTAAAATAATAAAAGCAATAATTTCTTCACCGAATTCCCTGGAAGGCATACCAACAACAGCGCTTTCCAACACTTTTTCATTATTCATCAAAGTGTGCTCGATTTCGCTCGGATAAATATTTGCACCACCCCGAATTATCATATCGGATTCCCTACCAGCAATAAACAAATAACCGTCCTCATTTACCCAACCCAAATCTCCGGGTAGATACCAACCGTCAACAAATGTTTTTGCACTTGCCTCAGGGTCATTATAATAACAATTGGCTGTTCCTGGATGCTTATATCTTATACGGCCAATTCTTCCGGAAGGAAGTAAGTTATTACTCGGGTCAATAATTTGAAGTTCCGCACCAAAGACCGGTTTACCAACGCTGTTTGCAACAGAAGCAGGATCATCCCAACCAAGCGTTGTGCACCCCCCGCCATCCGTTGACCCATAGAAATTAATGTAGTGCTTGCAAAAACGATCCATTAACTCTGCGCGCTCTTCGGCATGCAACGCGGCTCCGGTGGAAAAGAGTAATTCTAATGTTTTGAAAACAGGATTTTCCGAGCTACCTCCTTCAATGCACATCAACCTCCTGAGAAGCGTTGGAACTAAGAAGCAACGCGTAGCAGAATATTTATTCGCAAAGGAAACCAGACTATCAACATCATAGGGTGGTGGGTAAAGCAGAACAGTACCACCAGAAAAAAGCGTGCACATACAGTATCCGCGGCACCCCCCAAAATAAAGAGGTGTTGCACAAAGGTAGCGATCACGTTCGGAAAAACTCAACGATATAAAATAAATAAGAAAGCGTGCCAAAAATTGCTGATGAGTTATCATCGGCCCTCGCGGAGTGCCCGTTGTACCCGATGATAATGCTAACAACAAATTTGGGTTTGTGGAGGATGAAAATTGTTTCCCGGCATCAATTTTTCCCAATGAATTCTTCCAATTAGCGTCCACTGCAATATGTTTCCAAAAACCATCAACTTCTAAAAATGTATCATCAGGCTCCGATAAAATTGCTTTTGGTCTAAAGAAATTTGCTAAGCGGCGCTTTTCATCGTCCGTCCACCGCCAATCAAAAGGCAGAATTACAGATCCAGATCTTGGAACCGCAAACAATGCTATTAGATGATCAGATGTATCTTTTAAATTCACACCTATAATATCGCCGTTCTTTACACCAACTTTTTGTAATAAAATTGCCCAATTCTGAACAGCCAATTCATACTCCATGTACGAAAGATAAGTCCCATCGGGCTCCACAATGGCAGGAAAATCAGATCGGCGAATAGAATTTTTATATATCGCATCAGAGAGGTTCATTGGACAATCCACTATAAGATATGTGTAATTATGAATAATGAGACACAGATCGCAACCGGTAAAAGAAAGAAAGCAACATGACAGAAGCTCCTATAATATCTGATTATAAGGCAATCGACGCTGTAGTTAATATTTGGACACATGATGCGTTACGCTATAGACCTGACTGGCGTAATGACTTTTTTGTAGGGAAGATGGGAGTTGATCAAAAAACTGCGGATGGAATAAGTGTTGAACAAATGTTAACGCGAATGGATAAAGCGGGTATAGATAAAGCCTTTTTGATAGCTACGCGCGCGGGACCGGTCGGCCAATCATCCTGTTATCGTATACCCTATGAGTTAGTGGCGCAAACATGTGCGCAGGCGCCAGAACGCCTTTACGGTCTTGCCGGAATTGATCCCCTAGATGGCATGACTGGAGTTCGGGAGTTGGAATATGCAGTAAAAACTCTTGGATTTATCGGCGCACACTTCTACCCACATTGGTTTGAAATAGCGCCAGATGCCGCCAAGATGTATCCATTCTACTCAAAATGCGTGGAATTAGGCATACCCATACAGATGCAGGTTGGACAGTCAATGAACTACGACATAAAATTTCCCCGCCGCTCTGTAGGAAGACCAATTTCGTTAGACAATGTAGCTTGTGACTTTCCAGAATTAAAGTTGATTGGTATTCACGTTGGAATTCCATGGGAAGATGAAATGATTGCAATGGCGTGGAAACATCAAAACGTTTTTATTGGGTCAGATGCTCATGCTCCAAAGTACTGGCCAGAAAATTTTGTTCGCTACATAGACTCTTACGGCAGTGAAAAAGTGATATTCGGAACAGATTTCCCTGTTCTCGATTTTGAACGAACGACTAAGGAAATCAAAGCTCTTGATATTCGTTCCAACTCGCGCAGAAAGTTCCTGAGAGACAACGCACTTAAAATCTATGGATTGGAGGGCTAATTGAGCAATCCACGAATACCATTTCAATTATCGACAGATCGGCCTGGATTGGAACCGCCGCATGGAAAGCCCCTAATAGTTCATATCGTGGTTAACATTGAACTCTGGCGTTTTGAAAAAGCTATGCCAAGGAAAATATTATCTGCTCCACATGGTCTCGAGCAAATACCAGACGTGCCTAATTACAGCTGGGCGGAATATGGGATGCGATGCGGAATACCGCGGATACTTGATTGCATTTTAAAACGTGATTTGCCTGCTAGTGTAAGCCTGAATGCTGGAGTGATTTCTGCTTACCCTAGTCTTGTAAGGAAATTACATGAAGCTCGCTGGGAATTTGTCGGGCATGGTGTTCATCAACAGTCCATGCAAGGGGTAGCAGACGAAGCACATCTTGTAAGGGAAGCTATTCAAAAGATAACCTGCTTTACCACAAAACCAACTAGAGGATGGCTGAGTCCAGGTCTTAAAGAGACAGAGACCACACCGGATATACTAAAATCACTTGGGATTGAATATGTTTTTGATTGGGTGCTTGATGACCTTCCTTGCTGGATGAAGACAATTAATGGGCCACTTCTATCCCTTCCCTACTCTTTAGAATTGAATGATAGTGTAATTTTTGCAGTAGAGAAAAATTCAGCGTCAGAATTTCTGAATAGATTGAAGGATACATTAGCGATTTTCGACCAAGAATTACCCAAACAACCACGTGTCTTAACTCTAGGATTGCATCCCCATTTGATTGGGGTTCCTCATCGTTTTGTTTATTTGGAACGGATGTTAGATATTTTAATTGAGCGAGAGGATGTAATATTTCTTACCGGTGAAAGTATAGCAGAATGGTATAAGGTTCAATGTCCACCACCTGAGGAATTAAGCGTATGACACTTAAAATTCTCAAAGGGATTGATGAACGCATAAACCCGCTACACACTGCTCTAATACTAATCGATATGCAACGCGATCTAGTTTATGACAATTACCTATGTGATAAAGCTGGTCGAGACCTTTCAGCAACCAGAAACGTTATTCCAAATATGCAAAGACTTGTCTCTAGAGCTCGTTCAGTTGGGGTCACTATCTGTCATGTTGGATTCTGGAGCCTCCCTGAAAATGGATCAGACTCTGCTGCTTGGCTCCAGCAACGTAGGCGATCTACTTATTCTTCTGATAGTTTATGCATTGCTGGAACGCCGGGAGCTGAGTTCATAGATGAGTTAAGGCCAGAAAGGAATGAAATTGTAATTCACAAACATCGATACAGTGCATTTAAAGGGACAGATTTAGATATGATTTTGCGTGCACGCAGTATTAAAACGGTAATTACTGCAGGTGTTTCAACAAATGTTTGCGTGGAGAGTACTTTACGCGATGCATTCGAAACCGGTTATTATGTAGTGATTCCATCAGATGCTACTGCGAGCTGGAATATGGAGTTACATAAATCAACCCTTGAAACAGTTAAACACCGATTCGGTTATGTCGCAAACACTGCTGAAATAATCAATCATTGGGAAAAATGAATTATATTATTCATTACCTCTTCAAACTAATGCATCGAAATCAAGCGGAAACCGTTTGATAATATCAAGTGGGTCACACCCACGAAGATCACGCTCAAATAATTCTAATTCAATCTTTCCGTTGAACTTATTTGTTAAGAGTGAAGGCACTAGAGATGAGAGGTTTAACATTCCCTTTAATATAAGATCTCTCCCAATAACAACACCATCTTCAACTTTGAGATTGCAAATCTGCAATAAAACGATTTTCTCTGTATGTTTTTTGAAACACTCTTGTAAGTTTGCCTCCCACCAAGAATGGTACAAATCGACAGTAAGCTTTGCGTTGTAAAAGGGCTCCACAAGTTCCAGTGCCTGCGAAAGGGTATTAACGCAACCTTTACTGAAAATATCGCCTGGAAATATTGGTTCTAAACCAAGAATGACACCTGCCTTAGCAGCCTGCTCAGAGAGTTTTCGTATTCCTGCGCGTACAATATTATGTGCTTCATCCAAACCTACAAAGTTTCCTCCAAGCCCTCCGACTATTACGCATAGTGCTTCAGCATTTAATGTAGCAGCAAAGTCTATTAACTCTTCATTGGAATAATTTAAACCATCGTTTTGATCCCCCACGAAGAACCCCGCACTATTTACTGATGATACTGTCAACCCATAGTCGTCCAAGCATCTTTTTAGATCAGCTATACCCATCTCGAAAATTGCTTGCCGGGTAATTCCGACAGACATGATACCTGCCTCAGAAACGGCACGAGCAAATTTTGGAAAGGAAATGGAATTTCCACAAATATAATGGTTAATTGAGAGGTTAGCTAACATTGTTTGACTTGATCATCGAGTTTTTAAAATGAAAAACAACCAAGAAACCTCCCATTGCGATAATTAGTCCAGAAAAACCGAGTATGCCAAGAGTTTCTCCAAAAAAGAAATAACCCATAATAGCCGTCGCCGGTGGCATCAAATAGAAAAGGCTATTTACTCTTAGAGCTTCATCCATACGAAGCAGCCAACTGAATAGAGAAAATGCAAATATTGAGAGAATTATGACCTGCCACGTAATTGCAAAAAGCAGCATGCCGGTCCATTCAACTTCTCTACTTTCATATAGAAAAGCTATAGCGCCGCACAAAATAGCGGAGGCTAATAATTGAATTGTACTCAAACTACGTATGTCCACATTACTACAGTGTGTTTTCTGATAAATTGTCCCAGTCGTTAATGCGAAGAGAGCAACAACCGCCGCAAAGACTGCTGATATAGTTGTGCCGGCAACTATTATCCGCTCTCCAACCAATAAAGTCACACCCAAAAACCCTAAAACCAGCCCAAACCACTGCCTTTGGGTTACATGCTCGTTCAGGACACAGGAGATTGCTACAGCCACCAGTATTGGCTGGATCCCAGTAATTACTGCAAGCGCCCCAGCTGACAACCCTAAATATAATGAAATAAAAACACCACCCAGATAGCCCGAATGCAACAAAATCCCTGCCACAACTACATGTAATATCTGTTTCCTATCCGACGGCCATTTTACTCTGCATACCACAGAAATAATAGCCAGCAACAGTGCGGAAAGGCTAAAACGTATTGAAAGAAAATAAAATGGCTCGATAAATGGTAATCCAACCTTAGAAATTATGTGTCCGGTGCTCCACAATAAAACAAACAAGACTGAAGCAACAATAACTAGTGTATCAGAACTGATGCTTTGTTTAGGATAACTTTTCATCCAATCAAGAAAAGACTCAACTCAGGGACAAAAGTTACAAAAATCAACATGCCAATTGCCAGCACTAGAAAAGGAAGCGTGCCTCGAAAGACTTCTGAAACTGATACCCTGCCAATTGCGCTCAGCGTAAATAAATTTAGTCCGATCGGAGGGGTAACTGCTGCAATTTCCATATTAATTATCATTATTATTGCAAAATGTATTGGGTTTATCCCTAGTATATTAATTAAAGGCAAGAAAATAGGCAGAGTAATAAGTAGAGCAGAAATAACCTCGAGAAACATCCCCAAACAAATTAACAAAATGTTTACGCAGATGAGAAAGCCAAGAACGCTTAATTCATTCGCAGATATCCACGCTACAAGACTTTGCGGTATACCACTGTCAGTCATAGCATAACCAAATACAGCAGCCCCCGCGAGGACCAGAAGAATAGCTGCAGAAGTAACACAGCCTCGTGCTACTACATGTACAAAATTTTTAATCCCCTGTTTGTGATAGTGTGGTGCTGTGATCACCAGTGCATAAACCATCGCTACTGCACTAGCTTCGGTAGGTGTAAAAACACCGCCATAAATGCTGCCCAAAACAATTATTGGAAGCAACAAAACATCAACTGCTCCTAATACCGCATTATAACGCTCCTTCAGCGTTGCCTTGGAACGCAGTGTCTCTGGCAGATTCCAGGTCCTGATAATGACATAGAGGCAAAGGAGAAGCCCGAAGGTTAACCCTGGCAATATCCCTGCCTGAAATAATTTTCCAATGGATTGGTTCGATACCAAGCCATATATAATAAGGGGAATTGATGGTGGAATAAGAATTCCTAACCCTCCAGACATGGCCACAAGCCCTAAACTAAAACGCCTTGGATAACCTCGCTCAATCAATTCAGGAAGTACTACCACACCAATTGCTGCAACAGTCGCAATACTGGATCCACACATTGCAGAAAAAATAATTGTAGAAATGACTGCCACAACAGCTAGCCCGCCTGGCAAATGCCCAATTAGAGTATCTACACTTGTTACCAAACGTTTTATCGCACCGCCACGGCTAAGAATTTCAGCAGCTAGAATGAAAAATGGTATCGCTAAAACTGGTGTTTTATCGAGTGCACTAAACATTATCCCCGCTGCAACTGGCAACGCAGAAACACTTATGTAAATGTACAAAGATCCTGCTGCGGCAAGAGCTAAGCCTATAGGAACCCCGAGGATCGACAAAATTGCCAACATGCCAACAAGTAAAAGAGTGGCCGTTCCAACATCCATGTCTAAATACCACTATTATAGTTATCGGTTGCAGGATTTTTGTGTTTTTCAAGACAAACTTTTAATAAGGAGCTACCTATCTGCAAAATAAGCAAGATTGAACCCGCAAAAATTGCTCCGTGAAAAGGCCAAATTTGCCACCTTAATGAAGTAGGCATTATCTCGTTGAAAAAAAAAGTCTCTTCTGCTAACGCCCAACCCGAGAACGCGAGGCCAATTGCAAGAATTAAGGATACAACATCGGAGAAAATACGCATTCTGTGACGACCAACATCACCGAATAACTGTTCTAACATTGTGAAACGGATATTAACGCCAAAACGAACAGCTGCAGAAACTCCAACAAAAGTCCCCCAAATCATTGAATA
>MDTG01248453.1_pt1 | contig 72623 bp, 71 predicted proteins | sample 811421 | NCBI WGS metagenome assembly MDTG01 (sample SAMN05326645, study PRJNA326480) | marine metagenome | isolation source: seawater | place: Pacific Ocean: South East | collected 2011
CGGCCGGCACACGATCGAGGTCGTCGGTCGCAATGCCGCCCGGCGCACCTTCATCGACAGCCGGATCGTCGTCCAGCCCGATCTCGACGGAAACCGGCGAGTCGACGTACTCGACCTTCTCTCGATCATCGATGCATGGGGATCATGCGACCAGTGCGTCGAGGATCTCTCGGGCAATGGATCGGTTGAAATCATGGACCTCCTCGCGATCATCGAAGCCTGGGGCGACCACTCCTGATCTGCCGTCCGGCATCCAACGTCGCCGAACACGTGCACCAACTCCACACAACGCAGCACACATGAACAGACCGCTTCGCATGCTGCTCGTTCTCACAGTGGCGTGCTCGATGCCCATGGGCTGCGGAGACGATGCGAGACGCGACACCATCACCCCGCCGGAACAACCCAACGTCGACGACACGTCACGATGGGATGGACTCGAGCCACTGATCCCCATCGAGACCGGGCCGGTCTTCCATGTCCTTGAAGGCTACGACCAACGCTGGGTGGATCAGCTCCGGGAAGGCATCCAGCGGGCGATCGACTACTGGGGCAGCTACGGCCCGACCCATGTGTGGATCGTCGGCATCGACGAGGGCAGCACCCTCGACGAAGTCGCGAAGCAGAGGTTTCTCGACGAGTACTGCACCTGGCGTACCGAAGGCACCGACATCCCGCTCGAGTTCTGCCTCGAGCACGCCCACCGCATGTTCATCGAACCCGTCCAGGGAGGCGAACCGGAAGCCTACCTCTCGGAAGTCCGTGAGACCGAACTCCGCATGGCGGAACTCGTCTTCATCAACGTGCACAAATGGCACCACCCCGAAGACGCGATTCCCGATCCCGTCCTTCGCGGCATCCACGAGTACACCCATGTGTTCCAGCTTTCGGTCGGCCCGATGCCGACCTGGATGATGGAGGGTGGTGCCGTCTTCGCGGAGTCGTGGCTGCCGGCCGTCGACGGTCGACGCGATGTGAAGTTCAACATGGAGCGGATCCTGGAACGTGCCAAACGCATGGGCGATCCGAACCTCACCATCGCGGACATGGAGGAGATCGAGACCGCCCCTCCCCATGTCGCCGAGCACCACATGGACCTCGCCTACGATTCGGGCGCGTGGGCGACCGCCTTCATCGTGCACCGGTCACCGACCCGCAGCGTGAACGACCTTCGCGACCGCTTCTACCCGATGGTCGCAGAGATGGGCTGGAAGACCGCCCTGCCCCGGTACCTCGGCATGCGGGACACGTCGGAGTTCTACGAGGCCTTCGAGACCTTCATGTCGCTTCCGGCCGACCGGCAGGTCGCCATCCTGGACGAACTCGAACCGTGAACGTCGAGTCCCCTGCGATGGATGATGCCGGCCGGTCCATGATCGAGACGATGACTTTCGCCTACCATGGCGGAACACACCCACCGAAAGGACACCTGCAATGACCAGCACCGCATCATCCACCGCCATGGCGATCGCCGCACCGACTCGATTCCTGATCTCCTTCGCCGACATGCTGATGAACGACATCGACGAGAGCAAGTGGGCCGATCGATGCGGCACCACCATCAACCATCCGGCCTTCGTTCTCGGGCACACCGCCTACTACGCAGGCATCTGCATGCAGATGCTCGGTGGCGAGATCGAACTCGATGACAACGATGCGGCCCTGTACGAGCACGGCAAGGAATGCAGCGACGATTCCTCGCTGTATCCGAACAAGGCCGACTCGATCGCGGCCTTCAATGAACGGATCGAGACGGTCGCCGAGTTCCTCGAATCGCTCGACGAATCGGCCTTCATGGCCTCGAGCGAAGGGACCTTCTTTGCAGATCGATTCCCGACCATGGGCGGCGTGGCGGCCTTCATGATGATCGGACACATCCCGTTCCATCTCGGACAGATCAGCGCCTGGAGACGCGTAGCCGGAATGGGCTCGGCCTCCTGACCGGACTCAATCCCGCAGAAGAGTTCGCATCGCGCGGATCGTATCCGGCGTGGTGCCGCAGCATCCACCGACGATCCCGGCCCCGGCCTCGATCCACGTCTTCGTGTGGCTCGCATAGACCGCCGGCTCGATAGCGTCGGTGTTGATCCAGCCCTTCACATCGTCGGCGTACCCCACGTTGCCGCAGGCGGCGATCACCACGTCGTCGTCGACGAGACCGCGCAGGTGGCGGATCTGCGCCTCCATGACCGTGGCCGCGACGCAGTTGATGCCGATGAAGCTCGCTCCATCCAGCCGATCGACCACATCCGACAGAGGCGTTCCGTCCATGAGCATTCCAGGATCCCCAGCAGCAAGGCAGAAGCTGATCGCCCAGCATTCCGGGGCATGTTCCTGCGCAGCCTGCGCAGCGGCCAACGACTCGTGCGCAGAGGACATGGTCTGCACCAGAACCAGATCGACTCCGGAGTCGACCAGCTGAGCCATCAGATCACCGTGCTCACGGAGGCAGGTGGCCGCATCCGGCGCAAGCTCCGGGCTGTAGCAGTCTTCAAGCGGAGCAACACTGCCCAGCACCATCGCTTCCGGGGCGACGGCATCACGTGCACGACAGGCGATCGAGACGGCTTCTCGAGTCAATGCCTCGGCGCGATCGCCGAACCCCTCCTTCGCGAGCGACCGTCGATGGGTTCGGAACGTGTTTGTCGTGACGGCTTCGGCACCGGCCGAAAGATAGTCGCGGTGCACGGACTCGAGCACATCCGGCGCTTCGAGCATCGCCCGTGCCGACCACAGCGGCAGACCGACATCGACCCCGCGACGGTCGAGTTCCGTACCGGTCGCTCCATCGAGCAGCATCACGTTTCGAATATCCGGACCCATGCACACATGGTACAGACGAGACCGGCCATCACATCCACCGGCACTCAGTCCAACGTGGAGGACTTCGGGAGCGAGATGCCCATCTCCAGCAGCTGGCGCTCGGCCTGCGGAGCCCATCCCCGATTCGCCGCCGGCGACGCGGGACTGGGATGCAGGATCGTTCCCACATCCACGTCAGGAAGCACCGACTGGATCCGCTTGGTCGCGAACGCGCCGACTCCGACGACTTTCTTCGGCTTCAGCACCGAGACGAGATCGACCAGGGCTCGATTGCATGGTTCGAACAACGCGTCCCGTTCCGCCACCGGCAGCTTGTCAGGGGTCCGATTGCGTCCCCCCTCCTCGAGAAATGCGAGCGGACAGTAGTTCCATACGAAGAAGCGCTTGAAGAAGGCGTCGGCCGTACCGAAACGCTCCCGAGCCCAGGTCCATACGCGGCGTCCGCTGACTTCGCTTCGAGGGCAGTCGAAACCGAGGATCGGACGCTTCGGGTGTTCACGATTCGGCTTTCCGATCGCTCCATCGATCCGAAGGAAATCCCGCACTGCGTTGACTTCACCGAACGGGATGCCGGTCTGCGCCATGCCCCACGGACCCGGATTCATTCCCAGGAACATGACCTCGACTCCGGGATTGGCCCATCGCTTCAGATACTGATCGACCGACTTGCGAGCATAGTCCAGCGGGTTGTAGACGAACGCCGTCGGCGGAGCGAAGTCGAGTCCGTTCATCTCATTCGACAGGCGATGGCATATCTTCAGTGGCGACATGAATCGACTCTACCCTCACGTCCATGCATGCGGCAACCGGCCAATCGGAGGCAAATACTCTTCCGATAAACAGGCCCTCAAGCGGCAATAAGGCGGATAAACGTCGATTCAATCCCATTGGAACTCATGTCGGACTCGAAACGGAACGATCTTTCCAATCGACACTTCCCGAACGTGAGGTAGTATGAGCCTGTAGATGGCAACTCGACGAAGACATCCAGCCCACCGATTTATCGCGATGCTCACCGCAGCCGTGATGCCGCTGTGCTGCTGCATCGTCAGCACCGCCTCGGGGGCATCCTGCTGTGCTCCGGTACCCGTCGTCGAGGTGGAACGGTCGTCCTGCGAACATGCCTGCTGCGAGAGCGAATCCGTCGAGGAATCGACGGATTCGAGTCACTGCGCCGAGGCCGGCTGTTCCTGCTGCCTCAAGGCCCTTTCGATCGGTTCCGACTGGTCGCCTCCGGTCGACACGATCGGCACCCCGATGCCATCCTTCACTCTGGTCGACATGTGCGACCCGTCGTCGGACGTCCGCAGCGAACGATGCCTCCACGACACCGACCCACCACCGAAACCATGTGATCCGGATCGACTCCGGGGTCATGTGATTCTGCAGGTCTGATTTCCGATCATCACGCTCTCTGCATCGACGCGCCGCAACCGGCTCGTCGACGACATGTCGTGTCCACTGATCGGAACAATGATCATGCATATCTCAATCATCGGAAGCGTTCCTCGCTTCGTCACAATCCATGCCGTTCTGCTCGCCCTTCTGATGGGTCCGGGCTGCGCAAGCCTCGATCCCGATCGGGAACTCAAGGCGACCGCGGAAGCCACCCGGCGGGTCTCGGAGAACATCGATCCCGCCGAAGCCTGGTCGCTTCCCGTCGAAGGCGAAAGCCCGGCCTGGAACGGTGCGGATTCGCTCACCTACGAAGCTGCCGTGGCGGTCTCCCTACAGGGCAACCCCGGGATACGTCGCAACCTTGCGGTCGTCGTGGAACGGCGAGCTTGGTACGTCCAGGAAGGCCTGCCTCCGAATCCAACCGTCGGATTCGGCATTGGAATCGCCGTCGACGGCATGAGCGGCGCACCCATGATGGTCCAGGGCCTTCAGATGCTCAGCTGGTTGTGGAAGAATCCCCATCGCGTCGCCGCCGCGGAAGCGGAACTCCGTGCCGCCGTCTACGACGCGGCATTCGGCTGCGTCGATGTGACGATGCGAACCCGGACCCAGATGGCCGCCGTTCTGGCGGCCCAGGATCTGCTTCGCTACGACCTCACGTACACGGACATCACCGATCAGACCGTACGACTCGTCGAAGCCCAGGTCGAAGCCGGCGAACTGCCCGCACTCGAACTCGACCGGGCACAACTCGAGCACCAGGAGGCCATCGAGTCGGTCGTCGCCAGCGAATATTCGCTGGAGCAGGCGAAGCTCGCCCTGCTCGGAACCATGGGACGACCGACCGACTCCACGTCATGGGTCGCAGCCGGCGAACTTCCCCCAGTCTGGAACATCCCCGACGATGAACGAACGCTGCTGGAACTGGCCATCACGGGACGGCTCGACATCGCATCGGCTCGCGAAGCGGTTCTGAAGATCCAGGCCGAACTCGGCCTTGCGGAAACCGAGAAGTTTCCGGAGATCGGAATCGGCCTCGGCTACAGGCGTAACGCAGGTGATCGCAAGTCCGTGTCGCCTGAGATGAAGATCACCGTCCCGATCCTCGACAACGGCGACCCGGCGATCGCGATCCAGACCGCTCGACTCGATGCCGCACTGATGGAACTGCTGGCCACGATCGAGAACGCCCAGGCCGGCGTGCTCACCAGCCTGAGTCGATACGAGCAATCGCGTGATCGCGCGAGGCTGATTCGAACCCAGCAGTTGAAGATCGCCAGAACGGCCCAGCAGCGAAGCGATGCGGCATTCCGCGAAGGCGTCGTCGATCTGAACACCCTGTTGATGACACAGCGGCAGCTGATCGCGGTGGAACGCAATCTCGTGCTTCAGGAGCTGATGACCATGGAGGCCATGTGCGAACTCCGCACTTCGGTCGGCGGCAGCTTCGATCCGACGCTCGATGCGGCTCCGATCATCGTAATCGAGGCGAAGTCGTCCGACTCCGGGCAGGAGGAATCATCATGAACGGCGATACCAGAATTCCCATGCCGCCACGACGTTGGCTGCTTCGGTTCGGCCTTCCGGTGCTGGTGCTGGCCGCAGCCGCGGCGCTGCTTCTGAGCATGCTCTGGACGAGCATCGTTCCAGCCAGAGAAATCACTGCGGTCCCCACCGTCGTGCGTGACGTCGAGATACCGTTCGACGCGGCCGGTGACGATCAAGCAGTCGATGAAGCCGTGGTCCAGGCTCCGGGGTGGGTCGAACCGGATCCCTACGGAATCTACGCCGGCGCGCTCGTCGAAGGCGTGGTGAAGGAACTGCTGGTCCTGGAAGGTGATCCGGTCAAGACCGGACAGCCGGTGGCCACCCTCGTCGACGATGAAGCTCGAATCGCCCTGCAGAGAGCCAAGGCGAATGTGCTGCATCTCCATGCGGAAATGCTGATGGTCGAGGCGACGCGCGACCAGCTGCCCTCACGACTCGATGCGGCCAGAGCCCGCTTGTCGGAGCTCGAGGATGAAATCCGGCGCAAGACGCCGCTCGTCGAACAGGGCGCCGTGGCCGAAGGGCCCGTGGAGCGACTGAAGATACGGGTTCGAGCTGCTGAAGCGGCGATCGCGGAACTGGAAGTCGAGAAGAAGCGACTGGATGCCGCAGTGATGGACGCCAAGGCCGAACTGGCCGTCGGCGAGTCCGATCGGGATGATGCGATGCTCACGCTTCAACGGATGACGGTACGCAGTCCGATCGACGGTGTCGTCGTCGAACGACTCACATCCCCGGGAAGCGTGATCCGGTTCGGCAACGGCGAACACTCGTCTCACATCGTGCACCTGTACCAGCCGGAGAAGCTTCAGGTGCGAGCGGACATTCCGCTTGCGAACGCGGCGATGGTGCGGCGAGGCCAGCCTGCGGATGTCGTCGTGGACATCATGCCGGGCAAGGTGTTCAGAGGCGAAGTGACACGGTTCGTTCATCGGGCGGATCTGTCGAAGAACACGGTTGAGGCGAAGGTGCGGATCATCGATCCGTCACCGCTGCTGAAACCCGACATGCTGGCACGAGTCCGCATTCTGCCTGCACGCGACCGGGAAGCTGGCATCGACACGATCCGGATTCCGAGGACGTTCGCACCCGAACAGGCGATCGTCGACGGCGTTGCATGGGTGATCGAGTCACGCAACGGCACGTCGGGAACCGCAGGCCGCCGGGCCGTCACGACCGGAACGAGTGAACACGACGGATGGATCGAGGTGATCGATGGTCTCCAGCCCGGCGACTTCGTGATCCTGCAGCCGCAAGGACTTCGAGAAGGCGATCGCGTGCAGATGACAGGAGACAGATCATGAGCGTTCCGTTCATCAGATGCCGGCAGTTGACGAGAATCTACACCAGGGGCGAAGAGCGCATCAAGCCGCTCGACCAGCTCGATCTCGACATCGATCGCGGTCGATTCGTCGCCTTGATGGGACCATCGGGTTCCGGAAAGACCACTCTGCTGAATCTGCTCGCCGGCATCGATTCACCGACCAATGGCGAACTTCACGTCGGGGACACCCCGGTGCACAGCCTGTCCCGCGGACGACTCGCGGCGTGGAGAGCGGATCACGTCGGCTACATCTTCCAGCTGTACAACCTCGTTCCCGTCCTGAACGCCTACGAGAACGTCGAGCTACCGCTGCTGCTGCAGTCGATCACGCGTACGGAGCGACACCGACGCGTCAGTGCGGCAATGGAGGCCGTGGGGATCGGCGATCGGCACAAGCACTATCCCCGGCAACTGTCAGGAGGACAGGAGCAACGGGTTGCAATCGCAAGGGCGATCGTCACCGAACCGGACCTACTCCTGTGCGACGAACCGACCGGCGATCTGGATCGTGAAACCGCGACGTCGATCATGGATCTGCTGCAGCGGCTGAACCGGGACGAAGGACGGACCATCGTCATGGTGACCCACGATCCCGCGACCACCAAATGGGCCGACACCCTTCTCCATCTCGAGAAGGGACGTCTGCTCGAGCACGTGGAGAACCCGGCATGAGACGCCTCCTTCGACTCGTACCCGTCGTGTTCCGGACACTTCGAAGAAGTCCGATCCGCAGCGGACTGACCATCACCGGCATCGCGATGGCGATGTACCTGTTCACCGGAGTGGAGTCGATGCGCAATGGCGTACGAGACGCCACCGAGGCCGGAGCCGGCGATTCCGTGCTGGTCGTCTACCGCGAAAACCGGTACTGCCCGTTCACCAGCCGCCTGCCGGAGTGGTACGCGGACCGAATCGAGCGGATCGAAGGCGTGCAGGCTGCGGTTCCGATGCAGATCCTCGTATCCAACTGTCGAGCATCACTGGACGTCGTGACGTTCCGGGGCGTTCCGGAGAACAGCCTCGACTCGTCCCTCTCGCCGGATGCAACGTTCCTCGAAGGGTCGGTCGCCGACTGGAATCTTCGTGGAGACGCCGCGGTCATCGGTGAGGCCCTTGCTTCCCGACGCGGCATCCGGGTCGGAGACCGCTTCGACGCGGCCGGAGTGACCGTCTTCGTCTCGGGCATCGTCGACAGCGGGGAGATGCAGGATCGCAACTCCGCCTGGGTCCATCTCCCCTTCCTCCAGGAGTCGATCCAGCGCGGTGGTACCGGTGGATTCGTGACCCAGTTCAACGTGGTGGTGGATGACCCGTCGAACATGGAGCAGATTGCAATGAAGATCGACGAGGCGTTCGAACACGATGAACGCCCCACTGCGACCAGGCCCGAAAAGGCGTTCATCGGCAGAGCAGCCAGAGACATCGTCGACATCGCCGACTTCGCGGGCATTCTCGGCTGGGGTGCGCTCGCAGCCGTGTTCGCGCTCATCGCCAATGCAATCATGCTCGCGATGCGTGACCGAATACGCGATCACGCGATCATGCAGACGCTGGGATGGACCAGTCCCCTGATCGGATGGATGGTGCTTGTCGAAGGCGCGATGCTCGGGCTCGCCGGTGGCGTGCTGGGGGCGTTCGGGGCCTGGCTCACCATCCAGTACGGACGATTCGCCATGACGATGGAAGGCACCAGCATCGAGATCTCGACCAGCGTGTGGACGGCGATCATCGGCACCGGTCTTGCACTCGCCCTCGGACTGCTCGCCGGGGTCGCTCCCGCCGTACGCCTGTCACGACGCAGCATCGCGTCGAGTTTCGGAGCCATCTGACGCCATGCGACTCCTTCCCTTCGAATACGCCGTACGAAACCTCGGACGCAGTCCCGCCCGACTGCTGCTGACCGTCGGAGGCAGCTCGCTTGTCGTGCTGCTGGTGCTGACGGCGGCGGGATTCGTCAACGGCATGCAGGCTGCGTTCGTCACCAGTGGGCGGGATGCGAACATCATTCTCATGGGCAGTGGATCCGAGGAGAGCATCGAACGAAGCGAGGTGTCGATGCAGACCGGAGGCATCGTCGCGGCGAGCGTGTCCGGCCTCGTCAGGCGAGCCGGAGTCGATGCCGTGTCTCCGGAGGCCCATGTCGCCATTCCGATCAAGGGACTTGGTCTCGAGGAGACGATGAGCGTCATCCGGGGAGTGCAACCAGCGGCGTTTCTCGTCCATGAGGAAGTACGAGTCGTTGCCGGCCGACCACCACGCGAAGGTGCGAACGAACTTCTTGCCGGAAAGCTCATCGCACGCGGCATGGGATTCACGCCCGCCGAGGATGCGATCGGATCCGTGCTGCAGATCGACGAGGAACCCTACGAGATCGTGGGCGTGCTCGAGGCCGCAGGTGGTGTCGCCGAGGGTGAACTGTGGACGGCACTGACTGATCTGATGGCGACCAGCCAGCGCGACAGCATCTCGTGCGTGGTGGTTTCGATGGACGAGGCCGTCCCGTCGGACCTCGAGGCGTTTGCCGCGACCCGGCTCGACCTGGAACTCATCACCATGCCGGAAGTGGAGTACTACGAGAAGTTGTCGGCGTTCTTCAGGCCGATCGGACTGATGGTCCTCGTGACCGCGGCCCTGATCGCGATCGGTGCCGTGCTGGGTGGACTCAATACCACCTATGCGGCCTTCGCCAGCCGAGTACGCGAGATCGGAACCCTGCAGACGCTCGGATTCTCGAGACAAGCCATCGCGATCAGCCTGATGCAGGAATCGCTTCTCGCCGCGTCGATCGGAACATTGATCGCATGCGGACTCGGAGCATGGCTTCTGGACGAGGTCGTCATCCAGTTCTCGATGGGCGCCTTCGGACTTCAAATCGACGCCACTGTGATCGCCTGGGGGCTGGCGACCGGACTTGCCCTCGGACTCATCGGTGCCACGCTGCCGGCCTGGCGCTGCCTGAGACTACCCATTGCTGAATCATTGAAGGCCGGCGAATAAAACCCACTACATTTCTCTGGAGAAACAACCATGCTCAAATTCCTGATGACCGTACTGTTCGCATCCAGCATGCTGCTCGGATGTGATGGCGAACGTTCCGAGGAGCCGGCCGAGACGACGGCACCCGCCGCCGTCGCGATACCTGCCGACACCTTTCTGACGAGCCGACCGACCGACGCCCAGGATCTGCTTGCCGTGAAGAACACCGCAGCGATCGGAGACGACGTGACCTTCCTGGCCAGAGTCGGTGGACGGGTCAAGCCGTTCGTCGAAAGCCAGGCGATCTTCGTCGCCGCCGATCCATCGCTGAAATCCTGTGAAATCATCTCCGACGACGATCACTGCACCGTCCCCTGGGACTACTGCTGCGAGGACGGGCAGCTGCTTCGAGAAGGCATGGCGACCATTCGCATCGTCGATGCCGAAGGTCGACCCATCCGCATGAATGCGAACGGCGCAGGCGGCCTTGAGCCGGCGAAGTACATCGTCGTTCGGGGAACCGTAAGCGATCGGAACGACGAAGGCCTGTTCATCGTCGATGCCAGCGGAATCTGGGTCGGCGGAAAACCCACCTTCAAGGAGCCCCGCAAGGGCAGCATGTGATCAGCAGTTGATGCAGCGAATGACCTCGAACAGGAATCGTTCCTGATCGGGTTCACTTCGCGCATGATCGACGAGACACCGAAGTGCCTTGCCGATGTCCGAGATGGCGTACTTCTTCGCCATCTCCTCGAGATACTCGATCTGAGGCGCCTTGAGCTCCACTTCGATCATCTGCTTGTCCATGCCCATGTGGCTTCCTTTCAATACCTTGTGAATCAGTTTGCAAAGAGTTGTCCAGGATCCCGGAACGCCTTGAACTCCAAGGCGTTCCCGGAAGGGTCCAGCAGGAACATCGTGGCCTGCTCCCCGGGCTCATCCTTGAAGCGGATGTAGGGTTCGATCACGAACTCGATTCCTGAAGCCCGCAGACGATCGGCCAGAGCATGCCACTGCTCCCAGGGCAGGACCGCACCGAAATGCGGCACCGGAACATCGTGCCCGTCGACCGCGTTGCTGTCGGCCGGCTGCTTCTGGACCGCGACGTCATCGACGAGATGCGCGACCAGCTGATGTCCGAAGAAGTCGTAGTCGGTCCAACGATCACTGCTCCGACCCTGCCTGCAGCCAATGACATCGCCGTAGAAGGACCGTGCCTTGTCCAGATCGTGGACTGGAAACGCAAGGTGGAACGGAGTGAGTGTCGCGACTTCGGAATCGTTCATGCACACACTCTAGCGGAGCGGGGTAGGATGCGGGCATGTTCATAGACACACTGATGGCGGGACTGCTGGTCCTGCCGATGGCAACCGAACAGGACCCCCGCTGGCTCGCCTGGGCCGGTGATCCGGAGCTGGGCCCGGGCTACGGCCGACGAATCGTGCTGGTATCGGGCGATGAGGAGTATCGATCCGAGGAGGCCCTTCCGATGCTCGGCCGCATGCTGGCCCGCCACGGCTACGAGACCATCGTGCTCTTCAGTCAGGATCCCGAGACCGGCGAGATCGATCCCGAGCAGCTCTCGCACATTCCCGGACTGCATCTCGTCGATGACGCCGACGTGCTTGTGCTGCAGCTTCGATTTCGGGAACTGCCCGACGATGACATGAAGCACATCGTCGATCACGTCGAGGCCGGCAAGCCGATCGTTGGGATCCGGACCTCGACCCATGCGTTCAACTACATCGAAGCCACCGACAGTCCGTATGCGAACTGGACCTGGAACAGCCAGGATCCACCCGGCGGATTCGGGGGCCACATCCTCGGCGAGACATGGGTCAATCACCATGGTCACCACGGAACCGAGGCGACACGGGGCATTCCGCATGATGGAAGCGAGGCGCATCCCGTCCTGCGAGGAGTGACCGACGTCTTCGGGCCGACCGACGTCTACGGAATCCGCAAACTGCCCTCCGACAGCACCATCCTGCTCGACGGTGCGGTGCTTGCCGGGATGACACCGGACGCCCCCCCCGTCGCCGGCCCGAAGAACGACCCCATGCATCCGGTCGCCTGGGTACGCGAGCGACCCCTGCCCGATGGAGGAACCCAGCGCGTGCTGGCGACGACCATGGGAACCGCTGCGGATTTCTCGAGCCGCGATCTGCGCAGACTGCTGCTCAACGGCGTGACGTGGTGCGCAGGTTCGGAGCATGAAATTCCCGAAGAGGGGCTCGATGCCACGATGCTCGCACCGTGGGCTCCGACGCCGTTCGGATTCGGCACCCACCGCAGAGGCAACGTTCCCGGGGACCATCGCGACGGGTCTCCATGGGCCACGAGGGACATCGTCGACTCCGTCAGGACGCAGGGCCGTGCCGAGTACATGCGCCGCTTCGAATCCGGGAATGTGGATCGGATCGCGGATGCGTATGCCGCCGATGCCGTCGTGCTTCCGGAAGACGGGGTTCCAATCCAGGGGCGCGACAGGATCCGCGCGATGCTGCAATCCAGGTTCGACGAAGGGGTGACGTGGATGGATCTGGAGCCGCAGGACATCCATGTGGTGAATGACGACGGCGCCATCGAGACGGGGCGATATCGCATCGGACCGCATGACAGCAAGATCCTCGAACACGGCTCCTATGCATTGACCTGGAGGCGGATCGACGGGCGATGGATGATCCAGCACAAGGTCTTTCTGAGCTCGGCGAACCACGAAGAATGACATCGACATGAGCACCTGCGAACACGATGCCCGAGAGTCATCCCGAGATCGGGCAACGACCGGCGTCATGCTTGCGATGGGCGCGTACCTGTGGTGGGGAGCGATCACCCCGGTCTACTACCACATGCTGCGGGACGTCGAGGTTCTGGAACTGATCGCCTGGCGTGTGGTGGCCGGACTTCCGGTCATGCTGCTCATCCTCGGAGCGACAGGACGGCTGGCCGTCTTCAGATCGGTGTTCGGACGCCCCCGCGTACTGCTCGCACTGGTGACGTCCGCACTGCTGATCGGAATCAACTGGTTCGTCTTCATCTGGGCCGTCGACACGGACCGTCTGGCCGAATCGAGTCTGGGGTACTACATCAATCCACTCGTCTCGGTGGCCCTTGGCATGCTCTTTCTTGGAGAGCGGATGCGCCCGGCCCAATGGGTGGCCGTCGCGATCGCCCTCGTGGGCGTCGTGATCTCCGCCCTCGCCATCGGCGGCATCCCCTGGATCTCGTTGTCGCTGGCCGGATCGTTCGCGCTCTACGGACTCGTCCGCAAGCAGGTGGATGCCGATGCCCCGACCGGACTGGCGATGGAGATGCTTCTGTTCCTGCCGGTCATGGTCGTGATCCTGGCGATGGTGCACACCGGCGACGGAACCGCAATCGCGTCAGGCTCTCCCTGGCTGACCACGATGCTCCTGCTGGGTGGACCGGTCACCATCGTTCCCCTGCTGCTCTTCACCGGTGGAGCACGCCGACTTCGACTCGCCACGGTGGGCCTGCTGCAGTACATCGCACCCACCGGGCAGCTGCTGCTGGCCGTACTCGCGTTCGGAGAAGTGTTCAGCACCGAGCGGCTCGTGGCCTTCATCCTGATCTGGATCGCGGTGATCACCTACTCGGTCGATTCATTCAGAGCCAGTCGAAGGCCGACGCCGGTTGCGCGTCCCGATCCGTGACGCGCACCGACCCGGGCCAGCAGGACCCGGGTCGGCATTCGCCTGCAGGACGGTGGAACGTGCTCAACGGACCGACCAGTCCCTGATCACAAGCAGCAGATCCTGCACGTCGACCCGTCGATTCCGGTCGAGATCGCCGCTGCAGGGCCGGAACGGATCTGGACACGGACCCCACATGTTGATCACCAGAAGCAGATCGCTGACATTGACGAGCCGATCCCCGTTGGCGTCGCCGGCCATCGCGACGGTCGCGCCCAGGCAGTGCCAGTCGTCTCCATACTGCTTGCCGTCGTGGGGAATGATGCAGCAGAGGACCTCGTCACCGGACCCGGTCTGATCCCGGGCAAGGATGTCGGATTGCCCGGCACTGAAGACATCACGCACGAGCACGTCGTTCACGTACCACATGTAGCGGTACTTGACCATGTCGTAGTCGCGATCGTCGCCGAGGAGATTCGTGCTCACGTTCGCCACGATCGCGTTGTCGATCCCCGGCTCCGAAGGCGAGATCCAGCCACCGATCGGTTCCGGCTTTCGATTCCAGATGTCGCTGCGATCCTCGACCATGTCGAATGGAAGATCCATCTTGAGCAACCCGTTGATGCGCAGCTGCAGACGCCACGTACCGAGTGTGGTGGTCATGCCGGGGATCGCGGCGATGTTGAACCAGTACTGACCGTACTGGGTTCCCCAGTCGGTGGTGTTGTCATACTCGAAGGGCCCCATCGTGGTCGCGATCGATCCGTCCGGGGCGATGAAGGTCCAGTCCCTGGAACTGTTGGCGGGAAGGTTGTGAACCAGCGTCCAGAGATTGATCTCCACGTCATCGACGCTGAAGTGCCCCGTCCGGGGCTGCGGCCACGGAAGGTTGGCGACGGTATCCAGATCCTCGAGGCAGAAGGCCGCATCGCTGACGTAGTTGTTGTAGTTCACGCCGGGCTGACTTTCCCACATGCTGTTGGCCGGGCCGCAATCGCCCATGTACGGCTCCACATGCGTACCGCCCTCCTCCACCTGGAAGTGCAGATGCGGCCAGGTGCTGACGCCGCTCGATCCCATCAATCCGATCTGCTGCCCCTTGACGACCTCGTCGCCGATCGAGACGACCACGCTGTTCCTCCGAAGATGCCAGTACTTGGTCACACGCCCGCACGGATGCTCGAGTACGACGAAGTTCGCCGTCTGACCGTCCCATTCCGTGTTCTGATCGGCTTCGCCGTCATTGGCGTTGACGACGATCCCGTCGTCGACCGCGAAGATGGGAACACCCGCGATCTGCTCGGAGAAGGACCGTACGATCGTGTCGTTGCCCCGGTGTCCGTCGTAGGAGTTGGCGGTGCACTCGAACGCGAGGATACCGGACGAGGTGTCCAGATCGACGTAGTTCGACGTGTACAGATCCCGGTGGAGAATCCCTCCGGTGGGCCAGAACTCGAACGGTTCGCAGACGCCGGCATCGCGGACTCCACGATCGGACATCGCAACGAATCCTTGGACCGGACGCATCTCGAGATCGGGGATGCATCGCGGGCGTTCGAGTTTGTCGTGCGGACAGCATTCCGTCTTCATGTTCTCTCCACCCAGCGAAGGCGAGCGTTCGTCGGGAGCTGGAGAGGAGGAGGGGCCGGCCACCACCGCCGTGGAGAGGGCCAGTACGGTCATCGTCAGACAGGTTTTCATCATCATGCTCCCTTGCGCGGGTTGTGAAGTCCCGTAGTGGACTTCCTGCGTAAGGAAGGTCCGGGGAGGACGCTCATGCGCGGGAAAATTGCGAACCGGTCCGAAGAGGATAGGATTGGACCGAACCCCCCTTCTCCGATCTGGAATCACCATGAATCAGGAAGAATTGATCGCGTACCTCGCCTTCATCGTCTCGGTGTTCGCACTCATGAACCCGTTGGCGGCGGTCCCGATCTATCTCGGACTCACCGCCGACATGGAGCCCGACGCCCTTCGGCGAATCCCCTTCAAGACGGCGCTCGCGGCGTTCGTGATCATGGTGATCGCGTTCATCGCGGGCGAGACGATCCTCCTGATGTTCTCGGTCAGCATTCCCGCGCTTCGAATCGCCGGAGGCATCGTGATCCTCTCCATGGGCTGGTCCATGCTTCAGGCCAGGATCAGCCGCACGAGGCAGACCAGCGAAGAGGCCGAGGAGGCATCGAATCGCGACTCGATCGCCGTGATCCCGATGGCCATTCCGGTGACCGCCGGCCCCGGTGCGATCAGCCTCATGGTCGTCGCCGCGTCGTACCCGAATGCCATCGAAGGCAGGATCGCGATCATCCTCGCCGTCCTCTTCGTCTGCATCCTGCTCTGGCTGTTCCTGAAATCGGCAAGGACGATTTCAAGCGTGCTGGGGCGTACCGGCATGAACATCGTGACCCGCATCATGGGACTGCTGATGCTCGCCGTGGGTGTCGAGTACATGGCCAGGGGGCTCGGTGAGATGTTCCCCGGCCTGCTCAATGCCTCGACGGTCGGGGGTTGATGCAACGAAGCCCCCGCCATGAGACGAGGGCTTCGTGATCAGTCACTTGGATGAAGCTGCGTCAGTCCTTGCAGGACATCTTCTCGCAGTTGACGGCGATCGATCGAAGGCAGACGAGCACCTGACCGAGCGCGGCGAACATCACGCCGGCGACCATGATCTCGGCGGATTCGATTGCAACCATCAGTTCGAATGCACCATCGTCTCCGGAGAACTCCTTGATCAGATCCATGATCAGGATGACAGCCCCGACGATGATCAGAGCAAATCCGATCCCCGATAGGATCTGGGCAAAGATTCCCATGATCTGCGTCCGCTCTCTGAGATTGCTTTCGGTTGACATTTCGTTGCTCCAATGAGTATGGCCGTTGGATTTCCTCGATGACGCCCGAAGGATTCGAGCCGAGGAGATAGAGGGTGTACCATCGGCTAGATGCAAAAATATGATTCATAAATACTGAACGATTTCAGCCCGCAAATCCCGCCATTCGGAGCATGACGCCATGTCCATCGTCCTGATCATATTCATCGTCTTTCTGATCTTCGGAGCGATCCTCCTGTCCATGATTTCAAGAGGAGACACTCCGCTTGCACCGATCGCCAAGACGCTCCTCGGACTGCTCTTCGGACTGATGGCCCTGTTCTGCATCTTCGGGTTCATGGCCTCGTTCGAACCCGGCGAGAATGCACTGGTCTTCAAGATCGGATACGCGATCGGATTCCTCGTGACCGCCGGACTCGGCGTCTGGATCGTCCTCGGCAAGTCTGCCCCCAGAAAGAGCTGATCGACCGCCAGCCCCGAGCCTGAGTTGGTATTCTGTCCGGGTCGTGTGGCGGCGATCGGCTGCCCGGGCGCACATCAGAAATCAAAAGAGGTGTATCCATGAGCAGGACCATCAGCGACCAACTACTCGACACACTCAAGGCTGTTGATGTCGATCGAATCTACGGGATTCCCGGCGACACGATCGACACTCTCATGGAAAGCATCCGCAAGGACGACGACGTCGAGTTCGTCGTCTGCCGACACGAGGAGAATGCGGCGTTCATGGCCTCCGGTCAGGCACGCGTCACCGGCAAACTCGCCGTGGTCTGCGCCTGCCAGGGCCCCGGGGCGAACAACCTGCTCAACGGACTCGCCGATGCCGCCGGAGACCGGATCCCGGTGCTTGCCATCACCGGGCAGGTCGACAGCGACCGCATCGGCTCCGGCATGCCTCAGGAGTCGAGCCAGCTGAAGCTGTTCGATGACATCGCCCTCTTCAATGCGGAGGCGAGAACTCCCGAGAATCTCATGGAGATGCTCCATATCGCGATCAACGCGGCCATGACCTATCGGGGCGTCGCCCACATCTCCATTCCGTCCGACGTGATGCTTCAGAAGGAAGTCCCCTTCCCGCTCCCGATCGCGGTCACCGATCACGATGCGGTCATCGTGCCCGGCGACTCCGCCCTCGACGAGGCCGCGAAGGTCATCGAGGCCGCCAAACGACCCATGATCCTCTACGGAGAGGGTGCGCGGGGCGCTGCGGAACAGGTGGTGGCCCTGTCGGAGAAGCTTCAGGCTCCGCTGATCCACACCACTCGATCGAAGGACATCATCGACAACCACCATCCCAACGTGCTCGGCGGCATCGGCATCATGGGAGCCCATCCCTCGAACCACGCACTGCACGAGGGCGATCTGCTGATCGTCGTCGGGTGCAACTTCGCATGGCGTCAGTTCTACCCCCAGGGCGTGCCGATCGTGAAGATCGATTGCAACCCCGTGCATCTCGCCACCCACATTCCCGTGGACCATCCGATTCTCGGCGACGCATCGGTGTCGGTCGAAGGCCTGATGTCGCGCGTCTCGGCCCGGGAGGACGATTCGTTCCTCGTGAAGTCGCGCAAGCCGCTCGTGAAGATGATCGACGAGTTCACCTTCAGGGCGAAGAAGACGAAGCCCGGCAAGCCGGTGCACCCGGCCGCCGTCGTCCACGCGATCAGCACCCAGATGTCCGAAGACGCCATCGTCTGCGGCGACTCCGGCTCGACGACGATCTGGTTCAACAACATCGCCCGACTCAACGGCAAGCAGCGATTCATCTGGAGCGCGAATCTCGCCACGCTGGGAGGAGGCATGCCGCAGGCCATCGGCGCATCCTTCGCCGCTCCCGACACGCAGGTCGTGATGATCGCAGGCGACGGCGGATTCCAGATGTCCATTCAGGATCTCGTGACCGCCGCGATGTACGAACGCCCCATCAAGTGCTTCGTCCTGAACAACGGCTGCTACCGCTTCATCGAGTTCGAAGAGGCGAGTCATGACGGCAACGTCGCGGCCGGCACCAAGTTCCTCAATCCCGACTACGCGGCTCTGGCCGAGGCCTGCTTCTGCAAGGGCATCTCGGTCGGCGAATACGACGATCTCCTGCCGGCGATCGAAGCTGCGTTCGCACACGACGGACCGGTCGTCGTCGACTGCCACGTCGATCCGGACGCCCTGCTCATTCCTCCGGCCGTCACGCCTGGAATGGCCGCGAATTACGTCAAGAGCGAGATCAAGAGCTGGTTCACGGCACCGTCCGACGACGCGAAGCGGATCGAGAAGATGGCCGCCAAGTTCAAGAAGAGCTGACGAAACAGGGTCAGGTCGTCTCGAGCGCCGCGATGAGATCGAGCATCGGTCGGTATTCGTCGTCGGTGAAGGTTCGAGCCGAACCGGATCGGTGATCCTCGAGCAGCATGCGCAGGTAGGCGGCCAGGCACATCGAATCGGCCCCCGCCTTCTGCGATTTGGAAAGTTCCAGCAGCAGTTCCTGCTGAACCAGAGCAGCATCGTCCGCGGACATGCCGCCTTCAGAGACCTGCTCGACGGCATCGAGAAGATAGAGGGACTTCATGTCCACATCGGTCGTCTGACTGACGTGATGATCGAATCGCCACGCGGCACTTCGATGGACGGAAAGTTTGAAGACCACGCCGAAGACGATTACGAAGATGATGGGAACCACGAAGAGGATCCCCAGCAGTTTGGCGATCTCGCCGAGCGAGCCTGGCCAGCGGTCGAACGCCCCCTCGAGGAGCAGGATCACGACCAGGGCGATGAAACCGACCAGGTAGCCGATCGCCATCCACACGAGCATCATGTTCGACTGAGCGCGGGCCCTTCGGACGAGCCGGTCGGCCGACGTTCGATCCATCGAATCGCCCGTATGCAGAAGAGGCTCACCCGTCGACAGGATGTCCTGCGCCTGCTGCCCACGGACTTCGAGGATCTTCTTCATGTCCCTGGCTCCGAACCATCAGGAATCCGAACTGGGCCGCGACTCACACGTTGAAGAGGAAGTGCACGATGTCGCCGTCCTGCATGACGTAGTCCTTGCCCTCGCTGCGGAGCTTGCCCGCCTCGCGGATGGCCTTCTCGCTCTTGTAGTGGTCGAGTTCGTCGACGAGGTAGCACTCGGCGCGGATGAACCCCCGCTCGAAATCGGTGTGGATCACCCCGGCGGCCTGCGGCGCGGTCGAACTCTTGCGGATCGTCCAGGCCCGGATCTCCTTCTCGCCCGCCGTGAAGTAGCTCTGCAGACCAAGCAGGTCGTAGGCTCCCCGGGCCACGACGGCCAGCGCCGGCTCGGCCATCTCCAGCGATTCCAGCATCTCGTTGCGATCGGCCTCCTCGAGTTCGGCCAGTTCGGATTCGATGCGGGCACAGACGATGACGAGCCTGCCGCCGTTGCGATCGACCCAGTCGGACACCGCGGCGACGTGGGCACCTTCACCCTTGAGATCGTCCTCGTCCACGTTGCAGACGTAGAGCACGTCCTTGGCGGTGATGAAGCCGAAGCTTCTGATCATGGCCTGGTCGTCGACCGACCATTCCTCGCTGCGCAGGGGCCGCTCGTCGTCGAGGATCTCCTTGCAACGGGTGAGCAGCGAAAGCCTGGCCTTGGCCTCGGCATCGCCCGAGCGGGCGACCCGCTCGGACTTCTTGATCGACGTATCGACCTGCTGCATGTCGCTGAGAAGCAGTTCGAGCTCGATCACCTCGATGTCGCGGATCGGATCGATCGAACCATCGACGTGGGTGATGTCGTCGTCCTCGAAGCAGCGGACGACATGGAGGATCGCATCGACCTCCCTGATGTTCGCGAGAAACTTGTTGCCGAGCCCTTCTCCCTGCGACGCCCCGGCGACCAGACCGGCGATGTCCACGAGACGGAGCGACGCAGGAATGATCTTCTGCGTCTCCACGTACCGATTGATGGTGCCGAGGCGCGGATCGGGAATGGAGACCACGCCGACATTGGGATCGATCGTGCAGAACGGGTAGTTCTGCGCTTCGATGCCCGCCGCGGTCAACGCGTTGAACAACGTGCTCTTGCCGACGTTCGGAAGACCTACGATTCCGCATTCCATCAGTTGGTTCCTCGCAGGGCGCGTACAACGGCACACAGCGACGACGCATGCCCGGTCCGGGCGTTGCGGGTCGCAGAAACGATTTCAATCGACTCGAATCCGTGGGATCGAAGCGAGGACACGAGTTGGGTCTCCAGCATGGCGCCGCCGATGCACCGGAACCAGTCGTCGATGCTCGTTCGCACCACGTCGTCGAGGGCCTCCTTGAGCACGATCTCGGCGAAGACCAGTCTTCCCCCGGGGCGAAGCACTCTGGCGATCTCCTTCATGACCCCCTGCTCGTCGGGCGAGAGGTTGAAGATGCCGTTGGCCGTCACCACGTCGAGACGATCGTCCGGCAGCGGGATCGTCTCCGCTCTGGTGCAGAAGATCTCGGTCTCGGGGAATCCGGCTTCGGAGAGATTTTCCCGGGCGGCCCCCGCCATGTCACGGGAGCCGTCGAGTCCGGCGAGCCGCTGGGGGGAACCGAACCGGCGGGCGTAGCAGCAGAGATCAAGTCCCGCCCCGCATCCCAGATCGAGCAGGCGCTCGCCTTCGGCGAGTTCGACGGCATCCTGCGGGTTGCCGGCCCCGGTGAAGCTCGACGCGCACGCCGGGGGCAGCGAATCCAGGGCATCGGACTCGTATCCGACTGCCTCCGCGAATTCGCGACCGACGGGGAATCCGTGCGTTCGATCGGGCGACGTGGCGACGCACCCGTAGCGTTCGAAGACCGCGTCGCGGATCTCCTCGGAACTCATCGAAGTCAGGGTTCGCGGCGATTCGTCCACGCTCAGTTGGTCGGCTGCGGGGTCGTACGGAGGTAGGGCTTGATTTCGGTGTAGCCCGCAGGAAACAGTTCGTCGGCCTCCTCGTTGCTGACGGCCGGAACGATGATGCAGTCGTCGCCGTGCTGCCAGTTGGCGGGAGTCGCCAGCTTGTGCTCGTCGGTCAACTGCAGTGAATCGATCACCCGGAGCAGTTCGTCGAAGTTGCGGCCGGTGCTGGCCGGATAGGTCAGCGTGAGTCGGACCTTCTTGTTCGGATCGATGATGAACACGCTGCGAACCGTGAAGGTGTCGTCGGCATCCGGATGGATCATGCCGTACAGATTCGAAACGGTCCGATCGGCATCGGCCAGAAGCGGGAAGTTGAGTTCGACCCCCTGGGTCTCCTCGATGTCCTTCGCCCAGCCATGGTGGTCGTCGACCGGATCGACGCTCAGCCCCATGCACTTGACGTTGCGGCGATCGAACTCGCCCTTGAGGCGGGCGACGGTGCCGAGTTCGGTCGTGCAGACCGGGGTGTAGTCCTTGGGATGCGAGAACAGGATCACCCAGCTGTCACCGGCCCAGTCGTGGAACGAGATGGGGCCGTCGGTGGAATCCTGATTGAAGTCGGGAGCGGTCGAGCCGAGCTTGATGGACATTTGGCTTCTCCTGTCTGGTCATGTGGACATCGTCTTCCGGTGAACTGAGCATTCTATCGAGTCGACGAAGACTCGAAAAACCGTGTCAACCCTGCTTGTGACGGGATTGCCGCTCACGCTGGTGGTAGAGCACGAGGGCCCGCCGCTCCTCGGCGTACATCGCCTCCCGCAGCTCGAATCCATCCTTGATCTGCTGATACTGCTTCTCCGCCTCCCGCTTGGCTTCACGGGTATCGAGGCCCAGCGTGGGATGCTCGAGCAGCTGCTCCATCTCCATGGCCATGACCACGGCGACGAACTCCGCGTCGACCAGAGGCTCGCCGGCCGCCTGAGCGACGCGATCCAACCCCTCCAGTTCGGAAACGAGCCGCTGCACCTCGGTCGGCAGATCCTCGTCTTCGGTGAAGAGCAGCAGCCCCTCCCGGGTGGCCCTGCGGCGGGTGTCGATCTGATCCTCCAGAGCCTCGGCGGCCTGATGCATCTTGAGCGCGTCGGCATCGGCCTGAGCGGGGCCGGGCGGGGGCACGAACTGCGAGGGGCGAACCTTGACGCCGCGTTGGATCATCGAGCAGTACCAGGCGGAAATGCGATGCGCGTCCCGAAGCCGCCGCATCGCGGTCGGGACCGGAGTCTCCGAACCGCGGACCGCGGCGTTGCCGTCGCGACGAATGGCGTGCATTCCATCGGCCTGCTTCTTGGGCAGCATCCCGTACTGCTCGAGTGAACGCAGGATCGCGATCAGATCCAGATCGGCCAGCCGGGGAGCCTGAAGCTCGACCAGACGTCGTGCCATCATCTCGACCATGAGTCGGAGCTTGAAGAGGCATGATTCCGGATCGGAATGGACGTACTGCTCCGCCTGCCCCCCCAGATGCGACACCCGATGGTCGTAGCGGTCCATGAAATCGAAGTTGCTCTGATGATCTTCGCTCACGACGCCTCGCCTCCATCCTCGATCGAAGGCACGGATGGATTGAACATCGAGGCGATGACCCTCGCGGACGCGCAGCACCGCTGGAAGTCCTCGTCGGTCATTTCACAAGCCGAGGCGAGCATCGACGCCCAGCGGACCTCGAGCGGTTCCATGCACCCGTCCGCGAATGCGATCATCAGCACCCCGGTCATGATCTTCTCGGCCTGTTCCCGCGGCATCCCGTGGACTCCGGCGAGGCAGTCCACCAGCGTGAGCTTTCCGATCTGCTCGGGGGACTTCGCCGCTCGGCAGGCCTCCTCGGAAAGTCCGAGGATCGCCTGGGCGTAGAGACCGGCGGACGCCTCCTTGACCGCGGGCACGGTTCCGTCGGCGACGGCCATCGCCCTGGCGGCGACGAACCACAGCATCGCCAACTGCTCCTGATCACCGGATGTCGCCGTTGCGTTCATCGTCCCTTGTCCCCGATCATTCCTTGCCGGTTTCCATTTCCGCGATGTGGCCATCAAGATAGATGACCCAGAGCAGGTCGTCCTCCGTTCCCGGCGTCCCGTCGGGACCGATGCTGCGGACTCTCGAGAACTCCGTGACTTCGGGGTCGTCGTCCCGACTCGCCGAACCCGACAATTCGATGGTGACCGGCTGATCCCAGGGATCACGAAGATCCGCGATCCGTTCGTGCGCCAGCAGTTCGGACGACATCTCGGACGGTGTCGCATCGCCCTGCTCCTCGGTCAGCATCCACCATGCCCCGGGGAGCACCCTGGCCACCGTGACGGCGACCCCGCTCGACTCGCGTCTCGCGTCCTCGGTCAACTGCCGCTGCATCGGGTTGCGACCGGGAGTCGACTTGGTGATGCGAAAGCGACTGTCCTCGACCTCCTGCGGGTACCGGTTGTTCGACGTGTCGGCATCGGCGATTCGACGCCTCGGATCGACCTCGACGGATGCGATCGGCTGCTCGGTCACGAGCAGCTTGCTGACCCGGGGGTTGTTCTGCGACCAGAGTTCGGCCGGAAGCATGATGTCCTCGACGGTCGAGTCCTCGTAGGTGATCCGCAGCGGTATCGGCATCGGAAGTCCGCCGACGTTCTCGAACGTCACCACGTTGAAGGTCCAGGGAAGCTCCAGCAGTTCGGCCTCGCCCTCGTCGAGCTCCTCGATGAACCGCTCGTAGGAACGCCGATCCGAAGCGGTGACCTCGAGCTCGTCGAACTGGTTGTAGAAGTCCAGCAGTTCCGGAAAGCGATCCGTGCGCCGCTCCATCCCCTTGTTCTCCAGTTCGGAGATGCTCAGGGGCTCGTCGTCACGCTCCGCCATCCGGAGGGGATTGTCGATGTCCGGATTCATCGACCGTGGCGTGAACCGCTCCAGACGAACGACGGCGATGTCGCAGTGGTCGGTGGTGTAGAACCATCCTCGCCAGAACCAGTCCAGATCGATCCCGCTGCTGTCCTCCATGGTGCGGAAGAGATCCGCCGGCTCGGGACGCTTGAACGCCCATCGCTGCGAATAGGTCCGGAATGCGTGGTCGAACAACTCCCGCCCCATGACGGTCTCCCGCAGGATGTTCATCGCCGTCGCGGGCTTTCCGTAGGCGTTGTTGCCGAACTGGAGGATGGACTCGCTGTTGGTCATGATCGGAACCTGACGGAAATCGGTCATGTAGCGGGTCATCCTCGCCGGTTCCCCGCGCCGCGAAGGATAGTCCTCCTCCCATTCAGATTCGGTGACGAACTGGCAGTAGGTGTTGAGCCCCTCGTCCATCCACGTCCACTGCCGCTCGTCGGAGTTGATGATCATCGGAAACCAGTTGTGACCGACCTCGTGGATGATCACCGAGATCAGACCGTATTTCGTGCGCTCGGTGTAGGTGTCGTCCTCCTCGGGCCTGGGACCGTTGAAGCAGATCATCGGATACTCCATGCCTCCGACCGGGCCATTGACGGAGATCGCGACCGGGTACGGGTACGGCACCGCCAGCCTCGAATAGGTGTCGATGGTCTGGGCCACGGCCTGCGTGGAATAGCGCGACCACAGCGGTTCCCCCTCCTCGGGAAAGAACGACATCGCCATGGTCACATGGTCGGCATCCGGTACGGGCACCCCCCAAGCGTCCCAGGCGAACTTGGGTGATGCGGCCCAGGCGAAATCCCGGACGTTCTCGGCCTTGAACACCCACGTCTTCGTCCCGGTCGCCTCACGAAGTTCGTTCTCGAGGGCCTCTTCGGGCGTGATGACCAGGATCGGACGATCGGCCGTTCTCGCCGCCCGGAATCGCCGCATCTGCTCCGGAGTCAGCAGGGTCTCGGGCGACTGCAGGACTCCGGTGGCGGCCACGACGAACGTGTCCGGAACGGTGATCAGGACCTCGTAGTCACCGAACTCGAGGGTGAACTCGCCTCGACCCAGGAACTGCTTGTTCTGCCAGCCGGCGTAGTCCGTGTACGCGCACATCCGGGGAAACCAACGGGCGAGCTCGTAGATCGCGTTGCCGTCCTCGTCGAACCACTCGTAGCAGCCTCGACCGCCGATCGTGTGCGGCACGATGTTGGCCTCCCAATCGATCGAGAACTCCACCGTCGCGCCGGAGGCCAGCGGCGCTTCGAGATCGATGCGCATCATCGTGTCGACGATGGTGTGCGAAAGATCGCTTCCGTCGGATCCGAGGACCCGCTTGATCTTCACCCCGCCGTCGAAGGACTGTCGATCACGGATTCCCTTCAGCCAACGGATCGACTGGGAACCGGTGAGATCCGGGGCCGGCTCCCGAAGGCGACCGGTGCTGTCCTCGCGGAAGCGGTTCTGGTCGAGCTGGACCCACAGATAGGAGAGTTCGTGGGGACTGTTGTTCCGATAGACGATCTGCTCCGAGCCGATCAACCGATGCCGCTCGGCATCGAGCGTGACGTCGATCGTGTAGTCGACCTGCTGCTGCCAGTAGCCGGGCCCCGGAGCTCCGCTTGCCGTCCGGACATCACCCGGAGTCGGAAGCAGCTCGTCGAGCTGACGGAACCGGTCCGCATGATCCCACTTCTCGGGCTGCAACCAGGGCGTACTGACGTCGTGGTCGGGATGATCCCCATGCAGATCGTGCCCCATCGTTGAAGATGAGCACGTCATGATTACGAGTGATGCGGTCAGGCTTCGAGTGAACAAGATTCCATCTCCATGAGCATCGCTCATGATAGTCCAACGGACCGCATCGGCGGCCGAAGACCCCAAAGATGGCCGGATTGAACCACGACGGCGATGCCACCCCTGAAATCCCGCTCGACGGACTCTTCACCATTTCCCGAAGACGACCTTCACTCGCCCCGCCCCGTTCAATATGATGAGGAGACTCTGTCCAACACCACGCTCCGGACAGCGTGCGAGCACCCATGCCCAGCAACTACCTTCAATCCATTCTCGACTCCGCCCTCGACGCCCTGGTCACCATCGACGAATCCGGCCTGATCGTGGAGTTCAACTCGGTCGCCGAAACGACGTTTGGACGCAAGCGGCGCGATGTCGTGGGCCAGCCGATGGTCGAACTGATCATCCCTCCGGAACTTCGCGGGGCGCATCTGGCCGGAATGGCCAAGTACAAGGAAACCGGCGAAGGCCCCGTCCTGAACCAGCGGATCCAGATCACCGCATTGCGGGCGAACGGGGACGTCTTCCCGATCGAACTGGCGATCGTCCCCCTGATCAACGAAGGACAGCGCCTCTTCACCGCGACGATCCGGGACATCACCGAAATGCTCGCTCGTGAGAAGCAGCTCGAGGAATCGATGAAGCAGGAGATCCTCCTTCGGCGCGAGCTCGACCATCGGGTGAAGAACAATCTCGGTCAGATCGTGGTGATGTGCCGTCAGGCGATGGAACGAAGCACGTCGGATCAGGGCTGCATCAAGGACCTTCTCAACCGCGTCCTCGCCATGTCCACCATCCACGACCTGTTCGGTTCGACGAGCGACGACGGCATTCCGCTGAACGAACTCGTTGCCAAGGGGTGCGAGCCCTACCGCCACACCGATGAACAGGTCTCGATCCAGGGGCCGCAGCTCCATCTCAAGCCGACCACCGCCATGACGATGTCGGTGATCATCAACGAACTCGCCACGAATGCCGCGAAGTACGGCGCATTCCTCGACGAAGCCGGTTCGGTCTCCATCACATGGACACATGCCGACGAACAGGTCGTGTTCCTCTGGTCGGAGCATGTGAAGCACGACATCGACACGAACGGCTCGCCCAGCTTCGGATTCCAACTGCTCAACTCGCTGATCCCGTACGAACTCGACGGGAGCGTGCAGCACGTCTTCGGCCCCGACGGCATTTCGTTCACGGCCACCATTCCCGACAAGTGCTTCCAGGGCGATCGAGCATGATTTGCAGCCACGAACAGAACTCGATACCCGGCATGCTCGTCGTGGAGGACTCCTACCTGCTTGGAATGCAGATGAAGCAGGATCTCGAAACGATGGGCATGAAGGTCCACGGACCGGTCCCGAGCGTGCAGAAGGCGATGCATCTCATCGAACGGGAAAAGATCACTGCGGCGATTCTCGACATCAATCTCGGGAAGGAGACGTCGTTTCCCATCGCCAAGCAGCTCAAGAGCATGGACATTCCGTTCGTCTTCATCACCGGCTACGACGATCTCGGAATCGTCGAGGACGAATTCTCCGACCACTCGCTGTTCCGCAAGCCGGTCCAGACCCAGGTGCTCTACGACGTCGTACGGAAATTCTGAATACGATCGTCCCTGATCGCCCCCAGGGGCGTCGGGCCAACCCACAGTCGAATACGGACCGTGTACCATCTGAGTCGGTGAGCCGCTCGGACAGCAGGGGTCGTTTCGATGCTGAATACAATGCTCAAGCGCAAACGGATCGTGATGGGCTGGACGGGAGTGGCCGCCGTCGCGGTCGGACTGCTGTTCTACGAAACCGCGATCGAACTGCGGATCTTCCTCATCGCCGCCGGCATCGCCCTCGTCTGCATGGCGAGCCCGAAGAGCGTCTGGCCACGCATTCGAACCTGGTGGACGGCGGACTGATGCGACGCGATCGCCCGAAGACGAAACGTTCGATCCTCAAGGCCGCATGCGGCCTGATTGCAACGCTGGTCGCGACGTCGAGCTGCACCACGCAGAGAAGCGATCTGCAGGGCGTCGCGGAACATCATCGGCGGGCTCTCCGCATCGAATCGATCGGGTCGAGCAACGTGATCGCGACCATGTCGACGATCCAGCGACGCGTCGTCATGGCCGGAGACCGCCCGGTCCCGATACAACTGTTCATTCCCCGCGCCGAAGGCCCCCTGCCGACGGTCCTGCTGCTGCCCTCATCGGACTTCGTCGCCGGAGACATCGTGACGCATGATCGCATCGCCCGGACGATCGCCGCGGAAACCCCCGCGATCGTCGTGACTCCGGAGCCCGACACCGCGCCCGAGACGGATTGGGCGACGATACTCGACCAGATCGGATCGGTCGTCGACTGGATCCCGGCGAACATCGGAAGGTGGAACGGCAGAACCGACTGCATCACCCTGATCGGCGAGGGTTCCGGAGGAGCGCAGGCCGCCGCCATCTGCAGTCGGTACGTCGACCATCTCTCTCTCGTCGTACTTGTCCTTCCGGTGCTCGACCTGCGGATGGACGCCTGGACGCAACGCCCCTGGTACGCCGAGATCGTCGCTCCCAATGAACGGGAGGCCGAACAGCGATCTCCGCTGGCACGTCTTCCCGAACACGCTCCACCCACCTACATCCTGATCGGGTCCGACGATCCGGCTCGCGAACACGGTGTGGCGTGGGCCGGGCATCTCGATGACATCGAGGTCCCCAACTCGCTTCGGGAACTTCCCGGCCAGGGACCCCTCGGCAGCGAATGGAACACGAGCGGCGACGCGACCATCGAACTGGTTCTGGACATCGCCCGCGAAATCCAGTCGAGCTGCGACCGCGGCGGAGACTGATCAGGACTGCTCGACGTCCTTGCGCAGCCGGCCGGGCATCCCTCTGCCCAGAAGCGGATCGATCACCGCGTTGTCCGGACGGTAGGATTCGCCGTTGAAGACGATGTAGCGGATCGCGTCGAGCATGTCGAAATCACGTTCGGACATGCCTTCGCACATCGAACCATCCCACTCCATCGACCAGCCTTCGGGCTGCCCCTCCTCGGCGACGAGCGAGATCGGCAGTTCGATCTCGAGGCCTCGAACCCAGTCGAGGAACTCGACCGCACAGGCCTTCTGCCCGGCCACGAGTTCGACCATGATCCGCTTGGATTGGTCGTCGAAGTCCGAGTCGCCGCGAAGCCACTGATCCTGGGCTTCGTGGGAATCCAGCAGCTTCTGAAGGATGACGATCAGGTGCTCGTTTCCTGCCATTGAAATCTCCATTCACCCCGGGAACACGATCAACTCCGATCCTGTTGAAGATTACACTTCCTGTCGAAGCTTTACCACCCTGTACGTAGGATCGACGGGGCCCGCAGGATCAGCGGAAGATGAGAGGAGCATTCATGGACAGTCGATACAAGACGATGCTCAGGGGGATGAATCTTCCCAGAGGACTCCTCGCCGAGTTCATCGGCGTGTTCACGCTCATGTTCATCGCCGGAGGGACCGTGATCGCCACCGGTGGAGAGAATCTGCTGGCGATCGCCCTGGCAAGTGGAATGACCGTCGCACTGATGACGGCGGCCCTGTTCCACGTCTCCGGGGCCCAGTTCAACCCCGCCGTCTCCATCACGGTGACGCTGCTCGGGAAGCAGACCTGGAAGCGATGCGGCCTGTTCATCCTCTCGCAGTGCGCCGGCGCAACCCTGGCGTCGTTCCTGCTGACATGGGTCATGATCGGCAACTGGACGCTTCCGGTGCTGCCCACGGATCAAGGGGCGGTCGAGCACATCGGCCTGACGGTCGGACTCTTCAGCGACCTGGCGTCGACCGAAGGCGTCTTGGACAGCGCGATCCGCGTGCTGGTCCTGGAAGCGGTCGCCTCCTTCTTCCTGATGTTCACGATCATGGGGGTCGTCGTCGATCAGCGAAGCGGAATGGACAGCCCGACGCTCATGTGCCTTCCCGTCGGAATGATCGTCGCAGCGAACATCCTGTGCGTCGGCCCGATGACGGGGGCATCGATGAATCCTGCGCGCAGCCTCGGCCCGGCGATCGCAATGGACTTCTGGCACATGCAGTGGGTCTACTGGGTCGGGCCGATCGTCGGCGCGTCCTTCGCAGGCCTGCTCTATCGGGCCGGCTTCGGAAAGCCGAACGATCCGGACTCCTGAATCAGCCCGCCTTGATCGCAGCGGCGACCGCTTCCAGCGCCCAGATGATGTTCCAGAGCGATGTCGCGATGCAGGTCAGTACCAGCAGCTGGCACAGGCCGTAGACGTAGTACCAGATCTTGCAGCCACCGGACGAGCCGCAGCTGGAACCTTGACTAGATGAGCAGTTGGAACCTTCACTGGACATTCGCGTATCCCCTTGGGTAGGTGGTTTTCGAGCCAAATTGGCCCATGCGGATCGGAGGCCACCCTCCGTGGAGCAGGATCGCCTCCCCGTGCATGGACCTCGGCTGCGATTTCATCGACAAAGACCCGTGCCGGGCATGATTCGCAAATCCTTGCATTTCCTCCACACTGCATCTCGGCAACTGCGTAGTAGGTATGCACATCGATCGCTTTCAGGCCTTGGATCATTCACGAACGGGGCTCAGGCAAGGGCGTAGATCGAAGCCGAGGGGCTTTGGTCCGCCCTTGCCCATTTTTGGGGCCAAAAACATCGCATAATGGCCCTGATGGGGCGAATCACGGGATTCCGGGCTGATTTCACCCAAGGCGGTGTCATACTCTCCAAATACCGATTTCCGAGTCGAACAGATCCGGATCAACACCCCTTCAGACCCTGAGAGATTCAAAATGCCCTCGCCAATGCCCCTCCTGGCCACCACCACGCTGGCCCTCGCCATCGGCAGTTCTGCCCTTTCGATCCAAGATCAACCGGCCGACCCCCTGAAGGGCACCAGGATCATGGAGCTCACGGTCGACGACGTCGAGTTGATGCACATGCTGCTTGAGGAAGGACTTCGCCCCATGGCGTGTCGTCCCACCCCCGGCACCGACGCATGGCTCCTCACCGACGAACAACTGGCACTGATCGACCAGATCGGCATTCCCAACCGGATGCTCGTCGAGGACGTCCCCGCCCACGTCGAGGAGGAACGTCGCAAGTCCATGAGCCTGCGTGGCGAGGACTGGTACGCCAGCTACCACACGTGGGAGGAGATCAATGCACGCCTCGATCAGATCGAAGCCGCGCATCCCGACATCGTCGAGGGACTGGAGATCGGAACCACGATCGAGGGCCGCATCATCCAGGGCGTGCGCATCGGAACCGGCGCAGCCGGAACCAAGCCGGCCGTGCTCTTCAACGGATGCCAGCACGCCCGGGAATGGGTCGCCACGATGGTGCCGACCTTCATCGCCGAGGAACTCGCCGCCGGCTACGGAGCGGATGGACGCGTCACCGCCCTGCTTCAACTGGTGGACGTCTACATCGTCCCCGTGGTCAATCCCGACGGATACGTCTACACCTACGCATCCGGCGGAGATCGCTTCTGGCGAAAGAACCGTCGCGACAACGGCACCTCCTGCGCCGGAGTCGATCTCAACCGCAACTGGGACATCGACTGGAACGGCGGCGAAAGCACGAGCACCGACACCTGCAGCGACATCTATGTCGGCAGCGCTCCGTTCTCCGAGCCGGAAACCACCGCGATGCGCGACTTCATCCTGGCCAGACCGAACATCGTCTCCCACATCGACTTCCACTGCTACTCCCAGGTGATCCTGCAGAACTGGGGATGGACCAGCGTCCCACCCCCCGATGATGCCGAGATCGACGCGCTGGGCGGCGCGATGTCCGACGCCATCTTCGACGTCAACGGAGTCTCGTACCCCCATGGAGGCGGCGACGAACTGCTCTATCTGGCCAGCGGCGTCTTTCCCGACTGGACCTACGATGCGACCGGCGCATTCGGCTACACCATCGAGCTCCGCCCCACCGGCAGTCCCGGATTCGAACTGCCTCCCGAACAGATCAGACCCACCGCGGAAGAGAACTTCCAGGGCATTCTGGCGATGATGGAATGGGCTGGAGTACCGATCGACGTCGGCTACCCCGACGGCCGCCCCCTTCGCCTCGACACCGAGAACCCGACCGTGTTCACGGTCGAACTCGAGGGTGGTTCCTCCTCCGTCACCAGTGCCGAAATCCTCTACCGGTTCGACGGAGGAGACTGGATCGCCAGCCCGCTGACGAACCTTCCCGGAAACCGCTGGCAGGCATCGCTGCCGGCCGCCTCGTGTTCCGACACCCCCGAGTACTACATCGTCGCGGTCAACGCGAACGGCACGTCGGTCTCCGATCCGCTGCTTGCGCCGCTTGAATTCTATTCGGCCGACGTGGTGTCGGACATCGTCAGCACGTTCGCGGACGACGGCGAATCGGATCCCGGCTGGACCGTCGTCTGCAATGCGACCGACGGATGCTGGGATCGCGGCATTCCCGCCGGCGTCGGAGACCGGGGCGACCCGCCCAACGACGGCGATGCGAGCGGACAATGCTGGCTCACCGACAACGTCTTCGGCAACAGCGACGTCGATACGGGCTCCACGGAGCTGATCTCACCGACGATCGACGCAAGCGTCGATGGAGCGGTGCTGAGCTATCTCCGCTGGTATTCCAACAGTGCAGGGGCGGCCCCGAACGCAGACATCTTCGTCGTCGACGTATCCGATGACGGTGGATCGACCTGGGTGAATCTCGAGACGATCGGTCCCGCCGGCCCCGGAACGAGTGGCGGCTGGATCGAAGCCTCCTTCGCGATCTCGGACATCCAGGGCATCGAACCCACCGATCAGTTCCGGATCAAGTTCATCGTGTCCGACGTAGCCGACGGCTCGGTCATCGAGGCCGGAATCGACGGCGTGACCATCGTCGCCAGCGAATGCATCGATGCCGAGGACTGCGTTGGGGATGTCAACGGAGACGGCTTCGTCAACGTGCAGGACCTCCTGCAGGTCATCGCCGACTGGGCCTGCGACGGAGACTGTGAAGCGGATCTCAACGGCGACCTGACGGTCGACGTCTCCGATCTGCTCCTGGTCATCGCATCATGGGGATCCTGCGACGGCGGCTGATCACCCGGACAGGAACGTCCGCCTCTACTGCATGCCGCCGATGTCCCGGGCGTACCGCCTGGACACCGTGGGCAGGTTCGACGCCGACCGTGCGAACTGATGCTGGTCGGGAGCGGAGTGCTCCCACTGGATCGGCCTGAAGCCGATCACAAGATCCTCAATCGGACTCGAGAGCAACCAGGCCAGTTCCATCTCGGACTCGGAGATGCTCAGACTGTGCCCCTGCATGACGATGACGCCGGAGTGGATCGGTCCATGGATCTCCCAAGTCAGTTCGTGCTCCGCTCCGGTTCGTGCGTTCTGGACAGAGAGCGTTCCCTCGAACCAGTTCCAGTGACCTTCGATGCCCGACACGTCCCATTGAACGACGAAATCCATGCCGATGCCGTCGCTGGACGCGGTCTGATCCCGCTGCAGGAGCCAGCCGGGAATCACATCGCTGGAGCCGCTGAGCAGGTTCGCCTGCGGCCACACCGCATACTCCGCGGCGTTGGCCGGCTGAAGCATGCCCGATGGCCCCTTCAGCAGTGCGAAGAGCACGAGCAGACCGTTGATCGACATGGCCGCGACCTGCAGGGCGGAGCGGTCCTGATAGGAGAACAGCCCAAGGATCGCCAGAACGAGACCGACCAGGGCGACCGGCAGGAACGCCGGCAGCAGCAGAGGACTCAATGCCATGATGATGGCACAGCAGGCGACGATGATGCTTCCAATCGCGAGACTTCCGGTCGAATAGAACGGGAGGTTGCGCTTGGCTTCAAAGGTGTGAAATCGAGGGTTGGTCATTCGTTTCCTTTCATCCTGTCTTCAATCTCGAAAGAACCCTCCCTTCGAGCAAGAAGGAGGATGCCTGAAGCTGGCATTTCCTTTCGACCCTCCCTTCCTATGCCGAAAAAAACCCCCATCTGCACAGCCTGTCGGGATTTCCCGAGGCGATACCATGTCGAGATGCCCATGAAACGCCTTCTCATCCTGCTGACGATGCTCCTGGCGATCCCGAACGCGGGATGCCAGCAACCGCATGAGGCCGGTTTCGGGGCCCTGCACGACGGCATGAGCCACCAGCAGGTCCGGGATCTCCTCGGCGAACCGTCCATGACGTTCTACGCAAGCGAGGAGAGTCGAGCCGAGGTCGACAACGCCTACCAGGAGCGATGGCAGTACGGAGACAACTTCAGCACGAGGGCGACCGGAGCGGTCTTTCCCGAGAACGCACCGGACCGGGTCTGGGTCGTCTACTTCGACGAGTCGGGACGCGTCAGCGGATTCAGGGAACCCATTCCCGAAACGGACAACTGGCGAAGCGACGTCAAGTGATCAGTCGATGGCCTTGATCATGATCAGGCACGGGCATGGCCAGTTGTGCATGGTCTCGAACGTCTCGAGCTCGGTGAACCCGATGCCCATGTAGAACTGGCGGGTCTTCTCGTAGTTCACGCACGAATGCGATTGCCCGACCGTCTTGACCTGCAGGAAACGAATCCCCTGTCCGGCCAGCCACCGTTCCGCCGCCACGAACATCGCTCTTCCCACGCCACCTCGGTGATGCTCGTCGAGCACACCCAGTACGTAGGCATCCGCCGAATGCTCACCGTTGAGCTTGAGCGACAGGAAACCGATGTCCGCTTCGCCTGCGGTGACGATCAGGGTCGGGAGATCGTCGATGCAGGCCACGTACTCATCGACGGAGTCTTCGATCCCGAACCAGTCCGGCAGTGCACGGAGAATCGGTTCGCATCTCGATGCCATGCCATGCGCAGGCTGATGCACGACGAAATCGGTCATGAGCCGGAACCATCGGCCGGCCGGATCGCATAGACACGCCCCTTGCCGGTGCCGAAGTGCAGTTCGCACACCATGATGGTGCCGTCGTTGAGTTCCCCGAAGGAACTGATGAAGAGCCCGTTGCGATGGAACACTTCGCGATTGGCCGTCATCTTCGTTCCGTCCCAACGCAGACCCCAGATCCGCCCCGAACCGTAGTCGCCGTAGAAGTAGACGCCTTCGAGTTCCGGTTGCGACTCGCCTCGCTGCACGTACCCGCCGGTCACCGAGATGCCCTGGTCGCGCGGATACACGACCACCGGATCGATGTAGACGGCGTCGGGATCGGAGTCTCCGCGATGGAGCGCGAAGGGCTCGAAGCCCTCCCTGGGCTTCCAGCCGAAGTTGCCGCCACGCGTGATGACGTCGATCTCCTCCCAGGCGTTCTGTCCGACATCTCCACCCCAGAGCGTTCCATCCTCACGATCGAAGCTCATTCGCCAGACGTTGCGAAGCCCGTAGGCCCAGATCTCGTCCCTGGCTCCTTCGGTGTCGACGAACGGGTTGTCGGCGGGAATGGCGTAGGGAAGCTCCTCGTCCCTTCCGTCGACATCGATTCGCACCACGGTGCCCAGAAGCGTCGAGAGATCCTGGCCGTGCCCGTACGGATCGTTGGCGGCTCCGCCGTCACCGAAACTGACGTAGAGCATGCCGTCGGGACCGAAGAGGACGGTGCTTCCGTTGTGATTGCCCCAGGGCTGGTCGACCTCCAGAAGCACCCGCTCGGAGGAGAGATCGACCGAGTTGCCGTCCTCGCCGACGGTGAACTCGGCAAGGACACCGCGTCGCGGCTTCTTTGCGGAATACAGCACGTAGATCCGCCGGTTGGCGGCGTAGTCCGGATGGAACGCCAGTGACAGCAGCCCCTCCTCGTTGTGCCTGTCGTGGACCTGTGGACGGACATCCATGAACACCCGCGGTTTCGCATCCTTCTGGCCATGTTCGATGGCGAGAATTCGTCCGGGCTGCTCGACCACGTAGACGGTGTCGTCGTCACCCGGAGGGACGACCGCCTGCACCGGCCGACGGAACTGATGCGTCCAGAGGGGAACCAGCGCGATGTCCGGGATCGGGTCGACCTTGGTCTCGACGCCGGGCGTCGGGGCCTGCGGCGGCGCCGAGAGGACCTGGAGAAGCAGCAGCAGCGATAGGATTGAGTTCATGACTGATTTGTACCAAAACGGGGTCTGGATTCCGCTTGAATCGAATGCCTACTCGGAACGGAACGATAGGCGGGCCTGATCCACATCGCGATAGATCTGGAAAAAGGTGTCCAGTTTCGAGATATGGAGCACCTGCACGATCAGCCCCCGCACGCTGCTGAGCTTGACCTCGCCCCCGCAGGCCTTCATACGCCGGTTCAGTCCCAGCAGGACTCCGATGCCGACCGACGAGATGTACTCCAGATTGGAGCAGTCCACGATCAGGCGACGAAGCCCGCCTGTGACCAGGGCCTCGATCTCGGAGACGAACTGATCCGCATTGGACGAGTTGAGGCCTCCATCGGCGGAGAGAATCATGACGTCGACGTCTATTTCGTGGGCGATCAGTTCCATGGGCCACAGGGTACCCGTGATTGCGGGTCCTCGGGGTGCCGGCGATGCGATCTGGACCTCTCAGACGGTTCCTTCTTGGCCTGCGGGCCTAGAGTGAATACAATGGTCTATTCCAGTTCCCGGACCCCAAATGGAGAGTTGAACGTGACTCGCACGGCCCCACACCCCCCTGAAAACGAGTGCTCGACCGCCGAGCCCATGCCGGATGTCCAGAGCAACGTCGACGTCCGCCGCGTCGCAATCAACAAGGTCGGGGTCAAGGAGATCCGATACCCGATCAGCATCCGCCGCAAGGACGGCGAACTGCTCGACACGGTTTCGGACATCAACATGTACGTATCGCTTCCCGCCGACCGGAAGGGAACGCACATGAGTCGATTTCTGGAGATGCTCAACGACTACCAGGACGGCATCGAACCGGAACGCCTCGGAGAACTGTGCCGAGCACTGCGAACCCGACTCGACGCCGACGTGGCCCATGTCGAGATGGATTTCACCTACTTCATTCCCAAGGCTGCACCGGTCACCGGTGGAATCGGACTGATGGACTACAAGGTCCGTTTCATCTGCGAAGCCGGGGACAAGGACCAGTTCACGATGAGCGTGGCCGCCAAGGCGACCAGCCTCTGCCCGTGTTCCAAGGAGATCTCCCGATTCGGAGCCCACAACCAGCGGTGCCTCATCACCGCGGACGTCAGATTCGACGGCATGCTCTGGATCGAGGAACTCGCCGACTACCTCGAATCCGCCGCAAGCTGCCGCGTCTATCCGGTCCTCAAGCGACCGGACGAGAAGCATGTCACCGAGGAGGCGTTCGAGAATCCCCGATTCGTCGAGGACATCGTCCGCGATCTCGCGGTCATGCTGAACAAGGAAGACCGCATCAACTGGTACCACATTCGAAGCGAGAACTTCGAGTCGATCCATTCCCACAACGCCTACGCGGAAATCACCCGCGACAAGTCGACCGATCCTCCCGCAGACTGAGAACCCCATGCACAGATACACCGTCCAATGCGAATTCGATCGTGAACAGGTCGCCGGCGAGTGGCTTCGGTGGCTGCGTGACGAACACATCGGCGACATGCTCGCCGCCGGTGCGACCCGGGCGGAGATCATCCGCCTCGACGGGCCGGCGTGGGCCTTCCGGGTCGACTACGAATTCCCCGACTTCGATTCGTACGAGCGGTACAACACTGCGCACGCGGATCGCCTCCAGACGGAGTGCCTGGGGCGATTCCCGCTTGATCTTGGTATTCGCTACGAGCGGACCAGTGGAGAGTGCATCGCAACCCTCCCCGGTTCGGATCAGTAGACGTCGCCGTACGAGTCGCCGTAGTTGTTCCAGTAGCCGTGGCTGTACTCCTGCGAGTACTTGTAGTACTGCAGACGCATCTTGTCGTTGAACTTGTAGTGCTGCCAGGCGGTGTCGAGCATCTCCTGATGATGCTTGTGGTACTCGGACCAGGCGGCCTTCTGGTCCTTCTCGGTCTCGGCTTCGCGGGTGGCGTCCTTCTTCTTGTCGGCCTCCGCTCGCTCGTGGGCGGACGCGACCATCTCGTCGCGCATCTTGGTCTTCTCATCACCGGCCCATGAGATGTAGCCGTCGAAGCACCCCTTGTCGTTCATGAAGTCGGTCATGCGCTGCACGGTGACCATGGCATCCTGGTACTGGCTCCAGACGGACTTGACCATCGTGGTGTAGGCGGCGACTTCGCGACTGACCATTGCGGGGTCCATGTCGGAATCGACCGGGCCCAACGCGGAGTCGTGCTTGATCGCCACTTCGAACGCTTCCTGGAAGCCCATGGCCTGAGGAAGCATCTTCGGAGGATTGGAGGTCGACTTGTACTCGTCGAGCAACCCCTTCGAGGAGAGGTATTCGGTCATCTGCTTGATTCGCTGATTGGAGGCGGCGAGATGATCGCCGGCGGCCTCGTTCATGTGCTGCAACGCTCGAAGCTGTTCGGCCGGGGAAGCCGGGCCGGGTTCCGCAGTGGCGGCACTCTGGGCGTTGGCGCTTCCGATGGACGCCTTCTTGGCGAACTGGGCGTCCGCCGTGGCCACGAAGCCGAGAATGGAAACTGCCGCGAACGTCTTCAAGCAAATGCTCATGGTGATCTTCTCCGGGTGCTCGGGGCCGAGGCCCCAGTGGGTTCTTGAGATGGGAAAGTATAGCGACGGGAGCCCCCCCGCGCCCGAGTCGGAGCGATTGCCCCTGAAAGGGCACGTCCCAGTGCTATACTTCGGCATTTCCCCTTGTTTCAAGGCCTCTTCACGGAGCATCCGATGTCCAACTTCACTCTCGCCGATCGTGGACAGAGCAGCCCCCCGTCCCCCATCCGCGCCCTGGCGGCGTTGGCCCAGGATGCCGTGGACAAAGGCGTGAACGTCATGTTCATGAACATCGGGCAGCCCGACATCGAAACCCCCCGGGAGATGGTCGACGCCTACCACGATTGGGATGAGAAGGTCCTCGCCTATGCCCCGAGCGACGGCTTTCGGGACTACCGGGAACAACTCGCCGGGTACTACAACGAACTGCTGCAGCCGTCGGGCAAATCCGTCGACGCCGACGACATCCTCGTCACGGTGGGCGGCTCCGAGGCCCTCCTGTTCACGATCGCCGCGGTGACCGATCCGGGAGACAGCATCCTCGTGGTCGAGCCCTTCTACACCAACTACGCCGGGTACGCGAACATGCTCGGCATCGGAGTGGATGCGGTCACCACCACGCCCGACGACGACTACCACCTGGATCTGACGAAGGTCGAGGCGGCCATCACCTCGACGACCCGTGCGATGGTGATCCCCTCCCCGGGAAACCCGACCGGCGTCGTGCTCTCCGAGGAACAGCTCGATGGACTGGCCGAACTCTGCCACAAGCACGGGCTCTTCTACATCTCCGACGAGGTCTATCGCGAGTTCGTCTACGACGTTCCCGAGGGAACCCTCGCCCCATCGATCCTGTCGCGTCCCGGCACCGAGGAGCTCGCGATCGTGATCGACTCCGTGTCCAAGCGCTACTCCGCCTGCGGAGCGAGAATCGGATGCCTCGTGACCCGCAACAAGACGCTCCGGCAGGCCGCACTGCACTTCGCACAGGCACGGCTCTCGCCCGCCACCGTCGATCAGTACGCCGCGATGGGCGCACTGAGAACGCCGAAGTCGTACTTCAGGGATGTCGTCAAGGAATACACGGCCCGCCGAAACGTGCTGGTCGAGGGACTCAACGCCATCGGCATCGCCTGCGAAAAACCCAAGGGCGCGTTCTACCTCGCGGTGGCGCTTCCGGTCGAGGATGCGGAAGCCTTCAGCGAATGGATGGTCGAGCACTTCACCCTCGACAACGACACGCTCTGCGTCGCACCATTGAACGGGTTCTACCATACCGAGGGACTCGGGCGCAACGAGATCCGCATGGCATACGTACTCGAGCAGGACAAACTCAAGCGATGCGTGCAGATTCTCGAGGCCGCCCTCGCCGAGTGGGCGGATCGATGATCATGCCGCACAGAACACGCCGATGAACGCGAACACCATGACCCAGATCATCGCCGCGTAGACGCTTCGAAAGAACTCGCTTCCGCTCTGGCGTCGGAGTTCGCGCCGCCACTCCGCCTCCTCGCCGGGAAGGCGCGATGCCAACTTCATGCAGAGCAGGATGAGACTCCCGGGGACGAGCAGGACCGGAAGCAATCCTCCGTGAGGATCGTGACGGGAGGACTCGTCGCAGATCGACTTCGAATTGAGTTGGTACATCGGACTCTCCTTACCGAGTGCGTCGTCGAGGACCCGCGTCGGGTCCTCCACCAGAAGAGAGATTCCGCGAATCGCCCCGTGCGCGGCATGATCCGATTTCCATGAAAAGAGTTCGCCGTCCCGAGACCCGTCGAAACGGCCTGCGGACGCGCGGGAGGGCCGGATGGAGTACCTTGAACCCCACCACCCCCGAACCGGAATGGCCACCCGATGCGACTGAACATCCTCTGGAAACTGATTCTCACGATCGCCCTGCCGCTGCTCGGGATCTACATCGTGCTGAATCTCGTCGAATTGAGGGCGTTGACCAACCAGGCCATGCGGGACATCGATGAACGGGTGACCAGACTGGCCACCCTCTACGCCCAGCAGTTCGACGGCGAGCTCTCGACCATCGCGCAGGTCGCCCGATCGACCGCCGAGTTCATCTCGATCGACCCGGAGCTCGGTCGCCTGAACGCATGGTCGATCCTCGAGCAGAACATCGGGCAGAACGATCTGATCTACGGAGCCGCGATCGCATGGAAGCCCGTCGACGATGCCGATGGGACCGTGATCCTCCACGCTCCGTACGTGCATCGGGGGGAGGACGGTTCCCTCGAACGCATCGACATCGGAACCGAAGCGTACGACTACCGCGAGAGCAGCTGGTATGCGATGCCTGTCGAACGCGGTGCGGGGATCTGGACCGAACCCTACTTCGACGAGGGGGCCGGAAACATCCTGATGTCGACGTACTCCGAACCGATCTTCGACGGATCCGGCGACATCATCGCAATCACCACCGTCGACCTGCATCTCGAGCTGCTTCAGGAATCGATGCGGCTCGACCAGCTGGATCAGGGAACCTTCGTCATCGTCAGCAGGGACGATCGCTTCATCTCCCATCCGGTCCCGGAGATGATCATGAACTCCGGGCTCGGCGAGATCGCCGAGATGGGCACGGACCCCGACATTCCGAGGATCAGAGCCGCCGTGCTGGCGGGTGAGACCGGGTCGAGCGAACTTCCGAAGTTCATCAACGATTCCCCGTACTGGATCGCGTACGCACCGATCGCCAGCACCGGATGGTCGTTCGTGGCCGCCTTTCCCCGCGAAGACGTGATGGCTCCGGTCTACGACGACTTCATTCGGGACATCGTCATCGTGGTGATCGGATTCGCGATGAATCTCATCGCGATCGTCTTCGTCGCACTGCTGTTCACCCGTCCCATCCGTCGACTTTCGGCCGCCATGCAGGCGGTCACCCGCGGAGACCTGGATGCGAAGGTGGATGGAGTGGATTCGCGTGACGAGTTCGGCGATCTCGCCCGCGGGTTCAACGACATGTCCTCGAACCTGCGGACGAACATCGAGGAACTCGCCACGGAACGGGCCGAACGCCGCATCGTCGACATCGAACTGAACCTCGCCAGGGAGATCCAGTCGTCGCTGCTTCCCGACGACGATTCGATTCCAAGCAGCGAATCGTTCGAACTGGACGCGATCAATCTTCCCGCCCGCCATGTCGCCGGCGACTTCTACGACTACTGGATGCACGACGACTCGACGATGGCGTTCCTCATCGCCGACGTATCCGGCAAGGGGATTCCCGCGGCGTTCTTCATGGGCATCGCGAGGACCCTCATCCGGAATCTCGCCAAGCTGGAGCCGAAACCCGACAGACTCATGAACCGCGTGAACGAGCTGCTTCTCGAGAGCAACAAGCGATCGATGTTCGTGACGCTGTTCTACGGGATGTACCGGATCGACTCGGGACGCCTGGACTACGTCAACGCGGGACACCTCCCGCCGATCCGGGTGCCGCAGCACGGCCCCCTCGAGCCGGTGGCCCACAGCACGGGGACCGTGCTGGGAGCGGTGCCCGACACGTCATGGACGACCGATCACATCGAAATCGCCGAGGGCGACACGCTGGTCTTCTACACGGATGGCGTGACCGAAGCCCAGTCCAGCGACGGAACCATGCTCGACGAAGCCGGCTTCCTCGAGGTGCTCCAACGGCATCGGACGGAGAGCTGTTCCAGCCTCTGCCATTCCATCAGGAGTTTCATCGACGACTACCAGTCCGGCGAGCAGGGGGACGATGTGACGATTTTGACCCTGAAACGGCTAAATCCGACTTCCGACCGGTCGACCGAAGCCTGAAGTCGGACGGAGTGGAACTCCCCACCGGTCTCGACTTGACCCGGCCCCAAGGCGGCGTAGTGTAAAGGGTCGGCCCAGGCCGCTTTCGGAGTCGCAGTCAGTGTCAGAATCCAATCACCAAGGCCCCACCTCCTTCTCGAAGAGTCGACCCACCGTCGTGAGCCGCGACGAAGGCCGATTCAGCGTCGAGTGGAATCATCGCCTTCGGACGACCCGGAACGCGATGGATCCGTCCAACAAGGTGCTGACCGAACTGCTCCCCAGGAGCGAGGGTCCGGTTCGCCTGCTGGCGATCCTCGATCGAGGTCTGGTCGAAGCCCGTCCTGAACTTCCCGCCCAGTTCGAACTCTGGGCCGAGGCGAATCCATCGAGAGTCCGGCTGATGGGAGACGTCATCACCGTGGCCGGTGGCGAACAGTCCAAACAGGACTTCTCCGTCTTCCAGCAGTCCGCCAGGGCGATCAACGACCGCGGCATCTGCCGAAAGTCGTTCGTCCTCGTCGCCGGGGGTGGAGCGGTGCTCGATGCCGTCGGCTACGCTGCCGCCAGCGCGCACCGGGGCGTCCGACTGATCCGACTGCCTTCGACCACGCTCGCCCAGGCCGATGCGGGAGTGGGCGTCAAGAACGGCATCAACGCCTTCGGCAAGAAGAACTTCCTCGGAGTCTTCAGTCCACCCTGGGCGGTGATCAACGACACCAATCTGCTGACGAGCCTCCCCGACCGACACTGGCGATCCGGACTCAGCGAATCCGTGAAGGTGGCCCTGCTCAAGGATCCGGAGTTCTTCGACCACCTCTGCGACGTCTCGACGCTGCTGCGCGGACGCGATCTGGACAGCATGGAACAGGTCGTCCAGAAGACGGCGATGCTGCACATGGATCACATCATCGACGGCGGCGACGCCTTCGAACTCGAAGTCGCCCGACCTCTGGACTTCGGCCACTGGTCCGCACACAAGCTCGAACAGATGACCGGATTCGAGCTCGCCCACGGTGAGGCGGTCGCGATCGGACTGACGCTGGATCTCGCCTACGGGGCCATGATGGGGATTCTTCCGGAATCGATCCTGCGACGAACCCGCCGATGCCTGCTCGACATGGGCTTCTCGCTCTCGCACGAAGCGCTTCAGGACCACGAGTCGCTCCTGGAGGGCCTGCGGGAATTCCGGGAACACCTCGGCGGCCGACTGACGATCACGCTGGTCAGCGACGTCGGCAGTCCGATCGATGTGCACGACATCGATCTGTCCGTCATGCGGCGTGCGATCGAAGCGATCCAGCAGGCCGGAATCAACGAGTCGAGCCGGGCCGGGTAACATGGTCACGCTCGCCAATGGGCTCGGAGCATCGCCATGAACGCACCAGTCAACCCCAACGCCATGACCAGAACCGAGATCGTGGATCTCTACTTCCTCGAACATCGAGCCAGACTGCTCGACGTGGCGGCGTTTCTGGATCGCTACGACCGGGGACGCGACGACACGGGCGAGGACGACTTCCGCATGACCGCCTATCGGGAAGCCATCACGCTGCTCCTCGACGGGTCCGGAGATCGGACGGCGAGGATCCTCGCCCTGATGAGCGACCACAGCACCGAACCGATCGAGCAGGCCGGCATGAAAGGCGCGTGTGGCACCCCGCCGCCCGAAACCGCATGAGGTACATCGATCCCCACATCCACATGGTCTCGAGAACGACCGACGACTACCGCCGCATGGCGCTGGCCGGATGCGTCGCGATCACCGAACCGGCGTTCTGGGCCGGATTCGACCGCAGTTCGCCCCAGGGGTTTCTCGACTACTACCGCCAGTTGACCGACACCGAGCCGAAGCGGGCCGCCCAGTACGGCATCCGCCACCACTGCTGGATCTGCGTCAATCCCAAGGAAGCCGAGGATGCCGGATTCGCCCGCGAGGTCATGAGCCTGATTCCGGAGTTCCTCCAGAAGGAGAACGTCCTCGGAGTCGGCGAGATCGGACTCAACAAGAACAGCCGGAACGAACTGAAGATCCTCGAGGAGCACCTCGCGCTGGCCGAGGAACACGATCAGCTCGTGCTCGTCCACACGCCTCATCTCGAGGACAAGCTCAAGGGGACGCGGCTGATCATGGATGCGATCAAGGCGAACACCTCGCTGTCACCCGGACGGGTACTCATCGACCACGTCGAGGAACACACCGTTCGCGAGGTCCTCGACCGTGGGTTCTGGGCCGGCATGACCCTCTATCCCGACACGAAATGCACGCCGCAGCGGGCCGCCGACATCATCGAGATGCACGGCACGGAGCGGCTCTGGATGAACTCCGCCGGCGACTGGGGCGACAGCGATCCGCTTGCCGTCCCGAAGGCGATCGTCGAGATGCGACGTCGCGGTCACGACACCGCCTCGATCGAGCAGGTGACCTGGGGGAATCCCGTGGCCTTCCTCGGGCAGTGCCCCCGATTCGACGCCGGAGAGTGATGCTCGGCTACTGCAGCAACGTGCATGCCGCCACTTCGCTCGAACAGATGCGAGCGGCGCTGTCGACGCACGCCGTCGCCGTCCGGGAACGGCTCGAGCTCGACGGACGACTCCCGCTGGGACTGTGGCTGCCCGCCTCGGCGATGGATTCGGTCCGGGCCTCCGGACATGGGGAACTGAAGAATTGGCTCGACGCGAACGACCTCGAGGTCTTCACGATCAACGGATTCCCGTTCGGCGACTTCCACGGAGACGTCGTCAAGCACGCCGTCTACCGACCCGACTGGACCGATGCACGGCGTTCCTCGTACACGCTCGAACTGGCCGAACTGCTGGCCGACCTGATCGAACCGGGAGACTCCGGAGGCGTCTCGACGGTTCCTCTGGGATGGGGCACCGCCATGGACGCCGACGCGGTGACTTCTGCAGCCGCTCGGCTCCGGGACCTCGCAAGGCGACTCGAGGGGATCGAGGAACGGACCGGACGATGCATCCACGTGGACATCGAACCGGAACCGGGCTGCGCCATCGAACGACTGGACGGACTCGCCCACTTCTTCGAACGGCATCTGCTCGGTGGACCGGATGAGGAGCGGATCCGCAGGTACCTGCGGGCCTGCGTCGACTGCTGTCATGCCGCGGTGATGTTCGAGGACCTCACCGACGGGATCGCCGCCCTCGACGACCGCGGAATCTCGATCGGCAAGGTGCAGGTCTCCAACGCTCTGGACGTGGACATGACCGGGGACGCGGCCCGTCGCGCCCTCGAGGACTACCGGGATCCGCGATGGCTGCACCAGGTCATGGTGCGCGACGAACGTGGCACTCGATTCCACGAGGATCTGCATCGGGCGTTCGAACGCGAATCCGGAGGCCACTGGCGGGTCCACTTCCATGTGCCCGTCCATGTGGAGACCATCGGCCCCCTGGGAACGACGCAGCCGCTGCTGGTGGACGCCATCCGGATGCTGCGGGATCGAACCGATGCACCGGATTGGGAAGTCGAGACATACGCCTGGTCCGCATTGCCGGAATCGATGCAGCCGGCCAGCCTCGCCGAAGGTATTGCCGCCGAACTGCAATGGACACGGTCGCGGATGACCGATGAAGGGACTCGATGAGCATGCTGCAAGACTGGTCTCGCCTGATGCGGATCTCGAATCTGCCGACCTGCGTCACGAACGTGATGACCGGTTGCGTCATCGGCATCGCGTCGCTGCCCAAGGACGACCCCGGGCCCTACATCGATCCTGCCCGATTCGCACTCGTCCTCGTCGGCGTGGTCGGCTTCTACCTCGGAGGCATGATTCTCAACGATGTCGTCGACGCCACGCGCGATCTCAGGGATTCACCCCATCGACCGATTCCCTCGGGACGCATCGGACGGGGCACCGCGGCAATCGTCGCCGGCATCCTGCTCGCGATCGGCTGGGTCGGCTGCACGCTCGCCGGCGGCGTCCCGGGCGGCATCGCCGCGACGGCCCTGCTTGCGTGCATCCTGCTCTACGAACTGCTGCACGGCGCGACATGGCCCGCCATCGTGCTCATGGGGATGTGCCGTGGGCTGGTCTACGTCGTCGCCGCGTTCTCCGTGATGGACACTCCCCAACTGCTTCTGATCATCAGCCTTGCCGTCGGCCTCGGACTCTACACCGGTGGAGTCACCGCGATCGCCCGCGGCGAGGACACCAACATCCGCTCCGGACAGCTGCCGATCGTCATGATCGGACTCGGCGTACTGGTTCCCGGCTACATCCTCGCGGTCGACCATCCGCTCGAATCGCACGTGGTCCCCTGGGTGGTCTTCATCGTCACGGGCATTCTGTTCGGCCTCTGGACCGCACGCAATCTCCTCAAGCTGGACACCCGACCGCCGCAGGTCATGGGCAGCGTGCTCGGGCTGCTCGCCGGGATGGCCCTGCTCGATGCGATGTTCCTCGCGATGCTCGGGTGGGTCAGCCTCGCCCTGCTCGCCATCGCCTGCTTCGCGCTCGTCGGCCTGCTGCATCAGTCGATCTCGGGAACCTGAACCCATGGCGCATCAAACGGTGGTTCTGAACATCGTCGGACTCGACACCGGACTGCTCCGCGATCACGCGCCCAGACTTCGCGCGATCGGCGAAGCAGGAACCACCCGAGGGATCGACGCGGCCTTTCCCGCCCTGACCTGCTCGGCCCAGTCGGACATGCTGACCGGGACGACCCCGGAGAAGCACGGGATCGTCGGCAACGGATGGTACGACCGGACGTCGTCCGAGATCAGATTCTGGAAGCAGTCGAATCGGCTCGTGCAGGGGGACAAGATCTGGGACGTCGCCCGTCGACGCGAGGCGGGCTTCACCTGCAGCAACATGTTCTGGTGGTACAACATGTACTCCGGCGCGGACACCGCGGTGACGCCCCGGCCGATGTACCTGGCCGATGGACGGAAACAGCCCGACATCTGGACGAATCCACCCGAACTCCGCGACCGGCTTCAACGGGAACTCGGGACCTTTCCCCTGTTCCACTTCTGGGGCCCCGCCTCGGACATCAGGTCGAGCCGCTGGATCGCGGACGCGAGTCGGATCGTGCACGAGACGACTCGGCCCGATCTCCAACTGATCTACCTGCCTCATCTCGACTACGCCCTCCAGCAGCTGGGCCCCGACGACCCGGCGATCGCCGAACACGTTCGGCAGATCGACGAACTCGCCGGGGATCTGGTGGAACACCATCGACAGCGAGGATGCCGCGTCCTGGTGGTCAGCGAGTACGGCATCGGACCGGTGGACGATGCGGTATCGATCAATCTGGCCCTGCGTGAAGCCGGTCTCCTCGCGATACGCCACGAACGGGGAACGGAACTGCTCGACGCCGGCGCTTCCGCGGCCTTTGCGGTGACGGATCATCAGATCGCCCACGTCTATCTCGACCCCGAAGTCGATCGCGACCGGGTACGGACCCTTCTGGAGGGACTGGACGGAATCGACGAGGTCCTCGGCCGGGAAGAGCAGATGCGACGCGGGGTGCACCATGAACGATGCGGAGACCTGCTCTGCATCAGCGATCCGAGACGATGGTTCGTATGGGACTACTGGACCGACGATCGAAAGGCTCCGGACTACGCCCGCACCGTCGACATCCATCGCAAGCCGGGCTACGACCCGCGGGAACTGTTCCTCGATCCGGATCTGAAGGCACCACGACTGCGCATCGCCTGGAAGCTGCTTCGCAAGAAGCTGGGCTTCCGCACGCTCATGGACGTGATCCCGCTGGATGCATCGCTGGTCCGGGGTTCGCACGGACGAACCGATCTCGGGCCCGATCGGTCTCCGGTCCTGCTGAGCAGCGAACGGATGGACGAACTGCCGGATCGCCTCCCCGCTTCCGGCGTGCACGATGTCATGCTTCGCCTGCTGTTCGATTGATTCGATCCGCTATCGCCAGATGAGCATGAGGACCGCCATGTCGGTGCGGTCGACCGTTCCGTCGTGGTTCAGATCACCCTTCATGCGACGCGAGCACGTCTGCTCTTCGATCGAGCAGCGGGTGCCCCGTCCCGAGAACTCGCCACCGGCGTCCTCGCATGCCGACTTGGAGGCGATGATGCATCCGCCCCCGACGCAACATGCCCCGGTCTGATCCTTCGACGCCATCTGCACTCCGCGGCGACCTGCCACGTCGTCCGCCTGCGTGACGAAGACGCAGTCGTGCATGATCGGATTGCTCCGGTACGCGATGTAGATCGCCCCGCCCTTGAAGGCCGCGGCATTCCGCACGAACGAGCAGGACGTCAGGGTGCCGCGACTTTCGTAGTCGTAGACGGCTCCGCCGTTGTAGATGGCCTCGTTGGCCTGGAACCGACAGTCGGTGAAGTCCGCGGCGCACTTCCTGTCGTTGTAGATGGCTCCACCACCGTAGCCCGCAAGGTTGCCCGTGAACACGCACGAGTCGAAGCTCGGACTGCTTCTGATGTTGAAGACCGCTCCGCCTTTTTCCGCGACGTTGGACTCGAACATGCAGTCGCTGAACGTCGCAGCCGCACCGTCTCCGCAGTAGACGGCTCCCCCGTGCAACGAAGCACGGTTCTCCCGAAACACGCAATTGACGATCGTGGGGCTGCTGGAGCGAACCAGCAGCCCACCACCGACCGTCGCCTCCGGACCATGGGCACCCACGTCACCACTCCCCCCGGTGATCGTGAATCCCTCGATCCTGGTCTCCGCTGCTTCCCCCTCGATGCAGCGGAGCACACTTCCCTCCAATCCGCGTCCATCGAGTGTCGTCGACTGCGGTCCCGCAGCGCCGAGCAGCACGATGGCCTTTCCTCTCAAGTTGATCGTCTCCCGCCAGATGCCGGCGGCGACATGGATCTCGTCACCCGTCTGCGCGGCATCGACGGCCGCCTGGATGGTCGAAGCATCTCCCGGTACTTCGATGATCGAGGCCGAAGCGAACTGCACGCAACCGGCCATGGCCAGCATGGCGATCGAATCGTGCAGTCGTCGTCTTCGCGTTGTCTTCATGAGGGAGGAGATCCATGGTCATCCGGTATTGGATGCAACCTCAGGCTGCCTCGCGGATGGACGTTGTCGAGCGTGATCTCCCAGTTCGCGGAATCCAGTTGGCGGGAAGTTCCGTCTGCATCGTCTGGACGGCTTGAAGGCCGTCTTCAGCGGCCGGATCGCGTGGGAATCGTGATGGAAATGCCTGATTTCGGGGAGGAATATGGTGATGACGCATGCCAGATCGCCAAAGGGTGGCGTATCCTGACCTCCCTGTGGCATCAGCGACCGATGCCCCTTTTTGACCCTCAGGAGGAAGAAACGTGAAGATTTCGATCCGATTGCTCTCCATCACCGTCCTGCTGTCCCTGTTCACGGGAACGCCGGTGAACGCAGACGTGCAACCCCATGCCGGCATGCTGCGGTATCCCGACATCTCTTCCGATCGAATCGTCTTCTCGTATGCAAACGATCTCTGGACCGTCTCCCGCGACGGAGGAACGGCCCAGCCGCTGGCCAGCCCCGCCGGTCGTGAATGGCGACCTCGCTTCAGTCCCGACGGAACGCGGATCGCGTTCACCGGCAACTACGACGGCAACAACGACCTGTACATCATTCCCGCCGAAGGCGGCATGGCCCAGCGGGTCACGCACCATCCCGGCCGCGAGTACTTCAACGACTGGTCCGGCGACGACACCCTCCTGTTCGCAGCCGTGGACTACCAGGGACTCGGTCAGTCGTACAAGCTGTACCTGGTCGATCACGAAGGCGGCATGCCCGAGGAGCTTCCGGTTCCCTACGGACAGGCGGCGGCGATCGACGGCAGCGGGTCGCTGCTGGCCTATTCCCCCCACTCACGCGACGGCCGGACCTGGAAGCGCTACCGGGGCGGCATGGCCTCCGATCTGTGGTTCTTCGACCTGAACACCTACGACGCCAAGCGGATCACCGACTGGGAAGGCACCGATACGCAGCCGATGTGGCATGACGGCATCCTCTACTACCTCTCGGACGCCGGCTCCAACCATCGACTCAACATCTGGTCGTACGATCCGGCAACCGAGGCACGCCGTCAGCTCACCGACTACGCGGACTACGACGTGCTGTGGCCTTCGATGGGACCCGGCACGGACGGCAAGGGTGAGATCATCTTCCAGAACGGAACTCGACTGCTGGTCATGGATCTTCCGACGGAAGCGGTCCGGGAGGTCAAGGTCCGGATCCCCGGCGATCGACCCAACGTCCGGCATCGCCGCATCAAGACGTCGGACGAGATCACCAACTACGGGATCTCACCGAGCGGAGCCCGAGCCGTGGTGGAAGCCCGTGGAGACATCTGGACGCTCCCCGCCAAGAACGGACTTGCCCGGAACCTCACCAACACCGACGGAATCGCCGAACGCGATCCCGCCTGGAGCCCCGATGGTCGCTGGGTGGCCTACTTCAGCGATGCCTCGGGTGAATACGAGATCCATCTGCAGCAGTCCGACGGAAAGGGCGAGACGAGGCAACTGACATCCGGAGGCACCCCCTTCAAGTACGCCCCCCGATGGAGCCCCGACTCGAAGAAGATCCTCTACACGGAGAAGTCCGGCGAGATGTTCCTGATCGACGTCGCGGATGGAAGCACCGTATCCGTCGACGTGGACCCCTACGCGCAGGTCGCGTCGACGAACTTCTCTCCCGACTCGCGGTGGATCGCCTACGACCGGATGGACAAGGACAACGAGATCTCGTCGATCTGGATCTACGACATCGAGAACGACACGAGGCACCGCATCACCAGCCCGATGTTCAACGACGCCAATCCGTCGTTCGATCGTGATGGCGACTACCTGTACTTCACCAGCGGTCGCACCTTCAGGCCGGAATACTCCCCCGTCGACGGTACGTTCATCTACACCGCCCCGGGCAATCTCTACGCGCTGCCGCTTCGCGAGGACGTCGACCCCATGTGGGCGATCGAGATCGACGAGGAGGAATGGGAGGAAGAGGAAGAAGAAGGCGATGAGGAGACCGAGGACGGCGACGCCGAAGAGGACGACGCCGACGAATCCGGCGACGATTCGGATGCGTCCGACGACTCCGATGCGGACAAGGAGGACGAGACGGACGAGACCGGCTTCGCACTCCGGCCGCGCGGCGGCTTCGAATCGGTCTTCCTGCTCGTCGACGATCCGATCTCCGGAACATGGTCCGGATCCGTCGAGGTCGTCGGAGCTCCCGGGGAGGTTCCCCCCATCAACTTCGTGATGGAGCTGGAGATGGCCGAGGACTACGGCGTCACCGGAACGGTCGAGATCGACATGATCGGATCAAGGGATCTCGAGGGTGACTGGAATCCGGATTCGAGCGTACTGTCCCTTTCAAGCGACGACGAGGAACCGACGCTCTTCGAGATCGACGGGAATTCCATGACCGGCTCACGCGAAGAGGAGGGCATGAAGATGATCATGACCGCCACGCGTCAGGGCACCGAAGACGAAGCGGACGACGACGAAGGTTCGAAGAAGGACAAGAAGTCCTCCAAGAAGAAGGACGAGATCGATCCGATCGAGATCGACTTCACCGACATCGAGTCGCGGGCGGTCCGACTTCCCGTCGGAACAGGCATGTTCGGACAGACCGCCGTCAACGACCGCGGCCAGGTCCTCTTCATCAAGGACGGCGACCTGATGTCCTACGACATCTCCGACGCGGACGACAAGGGATCGGAAGTCGCCTCCGGCGTGGGCGGTTTCGAACTCACTCCCGACGGCAAGAAGCTCGCCCACAGACGGGGCGGGGGCGTCGGCATCCGCAAGGCGGGATCCGGCGGCTCCTCCGACTCGGCCTCGACGCGCGGCATGGTCGTGGTGATCGATCCGAGGATGGAATGGGAACAGATCTTCAACGAGGTCTGGCGCGTGTTCCGCGACTACTTCTACGTCGAGAACATGCACGGCGTCGACTGGGAAGGCGTTCGCGAACAGTATGCCGCCATGCTGCCCGACGTCGTCACCCGCGAGGACCTCAACTACGTCATCGGCGAGATGATCGCCGAACTCAATGTCGGGCACGCCTACCGTGGCGGCGGCGACATGGAAGGTGGTGGAGCGTCCGTGAACGTCGGCCTGCTGGCCGCCGACTTCGAACTCTCCGACGGCGCCTATCGCATCGCACGCATCCACGAAGGTGGACCGTGGGACGACGACGCCAGGGGCCCCCTCAGCATGCCCGGCGTCGACGTCTCCGAGGGAGACTGGATCCTCGCGGTCAACGGCGAGATGATCGATCCCGAGCACGATCCGCATCAGGCTTTCATCGGAACGGCGAATCAGATCACCGTCCTGACGGTGAACGACAAGCCCGAGATCGACGACGATGCCCGTGAGATCGTGCTCAAGCCGCTTCGGAACGACGGATACATCCGGTACCGCGCCTGGATCGAACGGAATCGACGACATGTGGAGGAGGCGACCGACGGTCAGGTCGGCTACATCTACGTGCCCGACACCGGGGTGAACGGTCAGAACGACCTCTATCGCCAGTTCTACGGCCAATCCGGCAAGGCGGCCCTGATCATCGACGAACGATGGAACGGCGGCGGCCAGATTCCCTGGCGGTTCATCGAACTGCTGAATCGGCCCGCCACCAACTACTTCGCCCTTCGTGACGGAGAGGACTGGAAGATTCCCTCGCAGAGCCACAACGGACCCAAGTGCATGCTGATCAACGGGCGAGCCGGCTCGGGAGGAGACATGTTCCCGTGGCTCTTCAAGCAGGCCGGACTCGGCAAACTGATCGGCACCCGCACCTGGGGCGGCCTCGTCGGCATCTCGGGAAATCCCGGTCCCATCGACGGCGGCTACATCAGGGTCCCCCGCTTCGGCTTCTACGAGCTCGATGGCACCTGGGGAATCGAAGGACACGGTGTGGATCCCGACATCGAGGTCATCGATCATCCCGCATTGATGATGGACGGGGGCGATCCGCAGCTTGATCGTGCAATCGAGCAGATGCTCATGGAACTTGAGACCGGCCGGTACGTCCCACCGGTACGTCCGGCTGATCCCGACCGCAGCGGCATGGGACTTCCACTTGACGAATATTGACTTACGGAGTTCAAGATGACAACCTTTCGACTCATCACCATCTGCCTCATGCTTGCATTGGGCGGAACCATCGCCTTCTCGACCACTGCCCAGGAACCGGCACCCGAAGCCGCCTCGTCGCAGGAGGGGGCCAGGACCTTCGCCGTCGACACCGTCCACTCGATGACGCTCTTCCGGATCCAGCACATGGGCGCCGGAATGTTCTACGGCCGGTTCAACGACGTGACCGGTACGATCGGATTCGATCCCGAGAAGGGCACGGATCTTTCGTTGGACATCTCCATCGACATCAACAGCATCGACTCGGGCCATCCCGGCCTCGACGGGCACCTGAAGAGTCCGGATTTCTTCAATGCCGTCGAGTTTCCGAAGATGACGTTCAAGAGCAGCGGAACCAGGATGCTTCCCGACACCAAGCATCCCGATGGCGACGTCTACGAGGTCGAGGGCGACCTGACGATCCACGGTGTGACCAAGAAGATCAAGGTCGAAGTCGTGCACGTGGGACACCGCACCACCCAACGTGGTGAACGAGTCGGGCTCGAATGCATCTTCTCCATCAAGAGAAGCGACTACGGAATGCCCTACGGCGTCGAGGGCGACAGCATCGGCGATACGACCCGCATCATCGTGAGCCTCGAGGCGATCGCCCAGTAATTCCGTCATGAGTCCGGGGATGCTCATCCTGAGTTTCGGCCTTCCGCTGCTTCTGGCGACGGTGGTCATGCTGCTGGGCTGGACGCTCTGGAAGCGGCCGCGACACGCCAAGCCCCACACGTGGCCCCCTCCGGTGGCCCTGGGGCTGGGCGTCTGCCTCGCGTTCGTCATCCAGGAAGGCCTGCCTTCGATCCCGCTGTCCTCGAAGTGGCACTGGATCCTGCCGACGACCTTCGCGGTCACCGTCATCGGGGCCACGCACCGCACCTTTCCCCGACGCAGAAGCTTCCGTTTCATTCCCGAACTCGCAACGGCCTTCATCGCCGCGTTCGTACTTCGGTTTCCGGGACAGGATTCGATCGAGGCGAAGCTGGTCATCGGCCTCGCGACGCTCCTCTGCTGCATGGCAGGTCGCGCCTACCTGCTGCGACGCCCCGCCGTGCTCCTGCCCGCGATGTCGTGGCTGATCCTCGCAACGATGGCCCTGCTGGTGTTCCAGACGCACTTCGCGAAGCTGACGTTCATCACCGGCGCCGCGTCGATGATCGCGGCGGCGATCGGCGTCTGCACCCTCGTACGTCGACCCGCGACCATCAGTCCCGGCATGTCCTGCGTCGTCGGCTTCCTCGTGGTCGCGATCGCGGCGTGCGGAAGCGCCTACGACATCGACGACAAGGTGCCGATGGTCTCCTGGTACCTGCTGGCGGCCGCGATTCCCGGATCCGCCATCCTGACCGCCATGTTCAGCGACCTCGGACATCGCAGACACTGGCTGATCACCTTCGCCACCACCCTCGCATGCTGCATCGCCGCGATGCTCTGGACGGTCCTCTCCGCAACCGGAACGGACACGGACGTTCCCCCGCTCCCGTACTGACCCCGCATGGCATCCATTGGGAAGCCGATTCGGATCTCTCGTCTTGACTCGTCCACCCCGCCCCGGGATCATCGGCGGTTGAAACCCGCCACGGAGTCGACATGAGCAGCGACCTGCATCAACAAGCAGAAGTGATCTTCAACGAAGCGATCGAACGGCCTTCATCCGTGCGAGAGCTGTATCTCGACGACATCTGCCGGGCCGACCCGGAACTCCGTGAAGAGGTCGAGGCCCTGATCGCCCACTACGAGACCGCCGAAGGCATGCTGAATCAGCCCCGGGCCGTCTCCCACGAAATCACCACGGGGCCGGACGACGCGTTGAATCTGTCGATCGCCAGCGAAGGACCGGGGACGCTCATCGGCTCGTTCCGGATTCTCCAGGTACTCCAGGAGTCCAACCGCGGGGCGATCTACCTCGTCCAGCAGGACGAACCCCCCCAGCGGCTCTGCCTCGAGATCTACACGCCGACGAGCCGAAGCGATGAACGCAGCGCACGCTTTCAGCACCTGCGGGACCAGATCATGTCCCTGGACCACCCCGGAGTCGTCGAACTCGTCGAAACCGGCACCGCGCAGACCGGCAAGGGCATGCAGCATTTCGTGGTCGCCGAGTACGTCGACGGCACGGCGCTGCTGGAGTCGCTGCATCAGTCGCCCCGCACCCTGGAGGAGCGGATCGATCTGATCCTGCAGATGTGCGACATCCTCGCCCATGCACATCGCCGGGGCATCATCCACGGCGACATCCGACCCGGCACCGTCCTGGTCGACGCGAAGGGCGCCCTCCGGATTCGCGATTTCGCGGTCGCACGCACCATCGGGCTGCAGCGAAGCATCGCCGGTTCGACCGGGATCTCCGGCAGCATCCCCACCTCGATGTTCCGCAGTCCCGAATCGGCCGACAATCCGGTCGACACCCGCAACGACGTCTTCGCCCTGGGCATGCTGGCCTGCCAGATGCTCTGGGGACAACTGCCCTGGCGATGCGAAGAGGACACGTTCGAGTCGGCAAGGAACGCGATGCTGAGCCGGGATCCGGCGGCACCGTCCGATTCGGACCTGTCACCGGACATGAATGCCGTGCTCCTGAAGGCCGTCGAACGTGATCCGGGGCAGCGATACAACTCCCCGGCTGCGTTCGCCCTCGATCTGCAGCGGGCCCTCGGAGGCAAGCCGGTCGACGCCCGCTGCCCGAATCTCCTGATCGACGCGAAGGCGATGGCCGATCGACATCCCGCCATGGCCGCGATCGTGGTCGTGGCCACCATTCTCCTGATGGTGATCTGCTTCCTGCTGGGAACGACGCTCGCCGGCGGCTGAGCCCCCCATGAACACGACGCCCCGACCACCGGAGGGTGATCGAGGCGTCGGAGGTTTCAATGGTCGATGGACCGATCCGAATGATCAGCCGCGACGACGGCGACGTCCGGCGAAGCCGGCGAGGCCGAGCAGCGCGAGTGCGCCGGGAGCGGGGACAGCCGCGTAGCGAATGTCGATCGCACCTGCATCGTAGCTCATGTTGGGTGCGGTTCCCTGGATGATGAACCCGATGTCGGTCACCTGGGCAGCGATGTCGGAGAGATCGAATGTCCAGCTGACGTTGTAGGTGGTTCCGAACTGCGGGATCACCTGCTCGAAGTTGACATCGTAGTTGGCGGTGCTGAGGAATCCGGACTCGCCGTTGGCTCCGTTCCACTGGAACACTGCTCCGGCGAAGTTGGGGTCGGTTCCGGCGGTGGAGATGTTGATCACGGCATCCGTGATGTCGCCGTCCACGCCCTGCACGTAGTGGTGCATGTTGAGGACGCCTCCGGGATCGTAGATGTTGCCGCTACCGGCGATGATGGCGCTTCCACTGAAGTTGTAGATGCTTCCGAGGAATCCCATGTTGCCGTCTTCGGCGAAGTTGGGCGCGTTGTTGGCATTGGTGAACGATTCCCATCCTCCGTAGAGGGTGTTGGCATCGCCGCGCCAATCGGGGACGTCTTCGACCGTGAATCCGGCCATGGCCGAGGTTGCGCACAGGCCCATGGCCAATGTCACGACTGCATGCTTGATCTTCATTCTTCTTCCCTTTCCTGAGATCGAATACCGGGCCACGACGGCCCGGTTCAATGGTGAATCAGTTGCCCCAGTCCGAGATGACGCCCAGAAGGTCGGTCACATCGGTACGGCCATCGTCATTGATGTCCGAGAGGCAGCACGTACAGCCCCAGTCGCTGATGACCAGGAGCAGATCGGTAACGTCCGTCGAACCGTCCCCGTTGATGTCTCCACCGTCTCCGCGAGGATCGGCAAGAACCACCTCGAGCTCGAGCCCCGCCGCGTCGGCGATATCGAAGAACACGAGCGAGTTCTCCTTCATCACCCAGTCGGGATACGGCTCTCCACCACTTCCCTGCTGACTGGAGGCGTGCAGGGACGTGACGAGGAAGCTGAGGAGCCCGTCATCGAGCCCCCGACGCAGATAGCACTGGATGTCCGGGTCGAGGACGTCCAGTTCGAATGTCAACTTGGTCAGCGCCGGCATGATTTCACCGGCGGGGACATCGGGGGTCAGGCCGATTCCGAACGGATTCGGCTGATACCCTTCGGTGAGACTGTTGGAGATGTCGAAGGCGGCCCCGTCGGAATCGAAATCGATCGGATACGCATTCCGTCCACCGATGTCCACGTTGCCGTACGGGCCGGACTCGCCGAAGCTCCATCCGTCGAATCCATCCCGGAATGCGACTCCGGAGACGATGTTCGCCCGACCGGGATCCTCATCGGCGGGACCGTCGATCTGGAAGGTCTGCCACGGATCCGGAGTGGGATCGTAGATGATGTCGTCGCTCTCGATCATGAGGGTGATTCGACCGGAAGTGATCCGATATGCGCCCGGTTCCATTCCCGATGGCACCACCGTCTGGGTCTCGAAGCCGAGCAGGACCTGCCCATCCCGGTCATCGAAGAAATCGAACTCCGACCCGAAGGCCGTGAAGGTCGATGCGAGCGGCCTCTCGCCAGCGTTGCCGTTGAAGGGATAGAACCACCGATCGTGGACTGGAGCATCCAACTCGATTTCAAACGTCTGCTCTGAAAAGACTTGCGAGCCAAGCAAAAAAGCCGGGATCAAGCCGATGCAAGCATGCGTAGAGTATTTTAAGCGACCACTCATAGACCTACCTTTTATTGCAATTGAGACCCATGATCAATAACAACGATTCAATTTTGAGGTAATTTCTGATCCCTCATGCCTTCATGTACTTCAAATCTAGGCAGCAGACCAGCCCGAAGGCTCCACTTGGAGACAATTCGGACCGGCTTCACCATCATCGAGGTCATGGTCGTCATCAGCGTGGTAGGCGTACTCATCGCCGTCCTGCTGCCCTCGCTCAGTTCAATGGTCGATCGAGCGAACTCCTCTACGGAAATGGCAGCCGCCAGGCAGCTTTCCCAGGGCTACACCAGCTACGCCACGGACAACAATGGACGCCTGATGCCGGGCTATCTGTCGAACGATCCCTCGAACGAAGACTACGAAGACGCCTACGACGTCCAGGGGCCTACCGGTGAACCGCTCGACGGCCCGTCCAAACGGCGTTGGACCTGGCGAATTCTCCCCTACCTGAGCGACTCCGTCGATGCCTTGTTCGTGAATCAGGGCAGACAGTACATCGATGAACTCCGTGGTACCGACGATTTCGCCTACATCGCGAGCGTCTACCCCTCCTTCGGCCTCAACTCTGAGTGGCTCGGCGGAATGAAGGGGTCCATCTACAGCGATCTCCATACGCTCGGCCAATTCACCGGCGAGTGCTACTACTCGCAGCGCCTGGCCGAAATCCAGCGGCCCTCGGAGCAACTCGTCTTCGCCTCCTCGCGTGGACCCGAGTTCGAAGGCAACGGCAACGTCGAAGGCTACTTCTACCTGCTGAGCCCGCACTACCACACCACGGGATCGCGGTGGGAGATCGACGACGACGGCGAACCTTCCGCCGATGCGGACAAGAACGGATTCGTCTCCGCCCGACACGACGAAAAGGCCGTGACCGCGATGCTCGACGGTTCGACCAGACTGGAACGACTGCGGGACCTCAACGACATGCGACGATGGGCGAACGACGCATGGAAGGCGGACTGGGTCATCGAACCGCAGATGCCGTAGCCCGGCGGACACGATCCACATCCACTCCACGGTTCAGGTAGAGTTGTGTCCTCACTCAGGAACACCCACCAGGAGAACCAACATGTTCAGACATCCAGTACGAACGCTGCTCCTTGCAGCCGCGCTGTCCATCACAGCCATGTCGACCATCGGCTGCCAGCCCTCGGGCAAGGTCGGAGCCGTCGCCACCGAATCCATGAACAAGGGCAGCATCAAGGTCCAACGCGGCGACGACGTCGAGATCAAGCTGCCCGAGAATCCGAGCACCGGATACATGTGGAAGCGAACGAGCGATCTCTGCATGAACGTGGTCGCGAAGGTCAGCAGCACCTTCGAATCCAACGACAATCCCAATGGCGCAGTCGGAGTCGGCGGCATGCGGATCTTCCGCTACCACGCCATCACCAAGGGCATGTGCACCATGCAGTACGATCTCGTGCCCCCCGGACAGCAGCCGTCCGCATCCGACAAGGGCTACACGATCAGCATCGAAGTCACCGACTGATCACGTCGTGACTCACGAACCCGGTTCGACGATCACATCGATCTCGAATCGCATCTGAACCTCGTCTTCACCACCGCCAGGGCGGTCGTAGGCGAGGTTCAGTTTCGTCATGCCCGGAGCAACCGCCTGGAACCTGAGCTCCTGGTACGCGAGAAGACTGTCGTACTTCTCCTGCTCCTCGGTCCGGACCCGGCGCTGACCGTCCGGCATGATCACAGACTGATCCGGCATCGAATCCATCTCCCAGACCATCCCCCGGGGGGTGGACTTGGTGAGGCGGACGAGCAGCGTCTGTCCCGATCTGAGGACGACCTGACCGCCATTTCGATCCTGATTGACGATGACCGTATCCCGCCCGGCGGGAGCAGGCGTCGCCGGCCCCTTGGGGGTGGACTCGCAGGCTCCGAGAAGCAGCAAGGCCGAGATGAGCATGATTCCGAAGACGTGTCTGGACATGGCAAGATCCTCCTGATCCCCGGATGATACCCGCGACCCCTCTTTTTGACACCGCGCCGCGACGGCAGGACACTCCATGCGGATCTCCCCATGCCAGACGCATCACTCAGCATCATCATCATCAGCCACAACGAGGCCGAGGACATCGAGGCCTGCCTCGAAAGCGTCTCGTTCGCGGACGAGATCATCGTGGTGGACTCGGAAAGCACCGACGAGACGCGGTCGATCGCGGCGAAATGGACCGAGCACGTCCACGTGGTTCCCTGGAAGGGCTTCGGTCCGCAGAAGAACCACGCCTTGGATCTCGCGACCTCCGACTGGGTGCTCTCCATCGACTGCGACGAACGGGTGACCGAACGGCTTCGCCGGGAACTGTCGACCGTGCTTTCGGAAACGGACCACGGCGCATTCACGATCCCGTTCCGTTCCAGCTACTGCGGGCGATTCATGCGGTTCGGGGAGTGGAGCGGCGAACGCAAGCTGCGTCTCTTCCGACGCGGCTCCGGACGATTCGACGACGTCCCGGTGCACGAACGGATCCACATCGATGGAACGACCGGAAGACTGCGCGGACGCATCCTCCACTACTCGGTGCGGACCCGCGACGAGATGCGGGACAAGTCTCGCCGATACGCCATGCTCGGAGCGGAAGCCGCCTACGAATCGGGGAAGCGGGCCAGCCCGTCGTCCGCGTCGTTCCGCGGTTCATGGGCCTTCGTGCGATCGTTCCTGCTCAAGGGGGGACTGCTCGACGGCTGGAAGGGGCTGCAGCTGTCGATCGACGTCGCGTCGGCCACCTACCAGAGGCATCGTCGTCTCGCCGAACTGAGCAGGGCGACCGGGAGATCCAACTGACTCCCGACCGCCCCACCTGAGCTCGCGATCGCCGGCTCAGCGGTTCAGGCGACCACGAACCCGTCCCGAGTTCGATTTCAGCGGCTGCTTCGTGCTTCGGCGCTTCGAGGAGAACTTCGTGGTGGAACGGGGACGATCCGATTTGCGCACCTCGGACACCTTCGATACGCGAACGCGGTCCGAGGAGACGGGCGTCTCCGACGCGGGGGGAGGCTCCACCGTCGCCCCACCGACCGCATAGTCACCGATGATGTCGTGCAGCGAACCGTACAGTTCCCGATGGATCAGGTCGATTTCGTCCCACAGATCGACGATCTCCTGCTCGCTGAGACTTGCCCAGTCCTCGTGGTATCGACGGGCGTAGTGGTAGCAGTCCCAGATGGCGATGCCCGTGACGCGATGCGTCGCTCCGTCCGCATCGACCCACTTCGCGTCGAGCGATGCACGAACCTGGTCGCGGATGAACTCGTCGTTCTGGAAGTAGTACTCCCAGCGTCGCGTCTCCTGGTTCCTGAATCTCGGGAACATCTGCACGTAGACGGGGATGTCGCCTTCGACGAGCTCGACGCATCGCTCGACGTGTCGACGCAGCCGATCGCTGTCGTCTCTGCCGGGATTGTCTTCATAGCTGTCCGGGAAGATCGCCCCCGACGCCTTGAGCAGTCTGGTCATCGACGGACCGGCGTAGTGGTCGGTCGTCATGTGCTTCTTGGGAAGGCCCCAGTACCCGAACTTCGCATTGGGGCGCATCGCCTTGGCGTACTCGAGTCCCTGGATGTAGAAATCGATGATCTCCTCCATCCGCCTCGGGGACGCGGACGACATCTCCTCCCACCACTCACCCTCCATGTCGAGCACCACGGGACCGGAGTAGTCCATCGCCACGTGCTGATCCAGCCAGGCTTCGAAGTTCTCGAGATCCTCCGAGGTGTAGAGCATGTCGGCATCGAAATCCACTCCACCTCCGTAGGCGTACGGAAGCTCGTCGATGCCGTGATCCTTGTTGAAGTTGCGTGTTCGCCATCCCTGATCCAGCGACTGGCCGAATTCAGCCCTCAACTGGTAGCGGGAGTTGGCGTCGTAGTACACACCATCGAGCACGATCGGATCGGGCCCGGCGTAGACCGTGCCGACGGTCGGTGATTCGGGTTCGGGTTCGGGGACGGGCTCTTCATGAGAGACCGATTCTCCCCAGAACATGATGATCGACCGGAGATCGCTCACGTTCGTCACGCCGTTCTCGTCGACATCCGTGGGGCATTCCCCTTCGCAGAACTGATGGATCGAGGAGACCGTCTGGAGGAGATCGAGAATGTCGATGCGTCCGCTTTCGTCCACGTCGGCTTCCCGGGAGGTGACCGATCCATCGGCGATGTCATGGGCCCCGAACAGGGCGAGAGATACCACAGCGGCGAGCTGAGCGCCGTTCTTCAAGCTGTTCATTTGATTGTCCTTCGGGATCTGAGGGGTTCGTTCTACGGGGGCGGATGCCCCCGCGTGCCACTGAACTCGCTCAATCTCTCACTCCGGAGATCCGCATCGCGGCCATCTCGCCGAGCCCGACCGGGTGGGGCGTCCTTGCCCACACCGGCCTCTCAAAGCAAACAATCAACAACTTCGTCGTTCTCATTCGACCAGAAGTGAAATCGACGAAATCAACCCACGACACAGCCCGCACAGGCCGTACAGAAGACCGCGGGCGGAAGGACCGTGATTTGGAGGGGATCAGCCGTCCTCGGGCATGATGACCCACATCACCACGTAGACGATGATGAACGGGACTACGCCGGTCACGAGCGCCAGCACCACGGCCAGCAGCCGCAGGAGCGTCGGATCCCATTTGTACTCTCGGGCGATCCCGCTGCAGACTCCGGCAATGATCTTGTTCGAGTTGTCGCGACTAAGAGCCATATGAGGATCTCCTGAGGGATGAGCTCGTTAAACCTGCTCCGATGCTAGCGGATACTCGGCAATTTCGCTTCGGAACCCGGCGATCCATCTACACTGTGGCCATGTGGCTCTACCGCCTAATCCATTCCGCACGGGAGTCGTTCCCGTACTGGCTGATGGCCCTCCTGATCCTCCAGGGGGTGCTCGCGTTCCTCATGATGTTCGCCTTCCCGCCGGGGTCCCTCGCGATGGTGTTCATCGGACTGATCACGCTCGTGCTCTCGGGTGTGGTCAAGACGATCCTCGAACTGCTCGAGCGAACCGTCGCCCGCCTGGTCGGCATCACCATCGAGCCCGCCGAGAACGGCCAGGATTCCCCGTTGCAATCCTGAGGCCGACACTGGGCGATATGATGACGGTCCTGCTGAAGAGATCGGACCATATCGGGAGCCCAGAACGATGAGCACGACCACCACCGCCGGACAGAACACGGAAACCACCATCGCCAGCCTCGTGCAGAAGCACGGAGCAGCCCAGGAACAACGCATCCGCGAAGGCGTCCTCCGGGTTGCGAACCGCTGGAATGCCGACGACGGCGACCAGACCGCCTTCGACGAGTTCTGCATGGACTGGTTCGTCTCCGAGCCGGAGGACCTGACCAGACTGCTCGACCGATTCGAGATCATGCTCTCGTCCGTCGGAGGACACCTCGGGGAGATCAGGCGAACGTTGCGGCGATGGAGCGACCTCAGAGGGGACGACTTCCCGGGACTCGACGACATGATGGCGACATTCGACCCGTCGCCCGATCTGTCCGATCAGTTCTACCGTCAGAAATTGGCGTTCGTCGCGATGCTGAACTTCCCTCGTCCCGATCTCGCAACCATGATCGACGAGGGTGCGGACTGGTCGGTGGACGAATGGGCGTCGGTCCGCATCGGCAAGGCCTTCGGCCCGAGAATCCCGGCGGAGGTCAACGATCTCGCCCGCGAACTGGGACATCGTGCCAGCCAGTGGGTGGCGGGCTTCCATGTGCCGGTCGGACACATGATCGACGAGAACGGCCGCTCCTGGTTCGAGGACGACAGACGTCTGCTCGCACACTGGATCATCCGCGAAGAGGTCAGGGCCGGATTCAACGATCCGGAGGGACTTCCCTGCCAGCGTGCCCTGATGTGGGTCATGAAGCGCCAGATCGACGGAACCATACCCCAGGCCGTGATGGATGGATCCACCGCCGAGTGGGATCCGAAGGCCAACACCCTTGATGGCAAGGATCCCGGCCCCCTGCTCGGACCGGTCCGGTACGAACGGTGGCTGGACAATTTCCACATCGCACAGGCCTACGACGAACACCATCCGGAACATCCGACCGCCATCGCCAGGAAGTTCGAGCTCGCCCGGGAGATGCCGGAGGACGAAGTCGAGGCGCTGATGATCTCGCTGCTGGAGGCTCCGGTCCGACGAAGGCTCGCCGATCTGCTTCGTTCGATTCTCAAGAGACCGCTCGAGGCGCACGACATCTACTTCGACGAAATCACCTCCGACCGATCCGCCGAGGAGCTCAACCGGCTGGTCCGCGAACGCATCGGTGATCACGAAGGAATGCAGGCCAAGCTGCCCGACATCCTCCGCGGGCTCGGGTTCCCGGACGAGGAAGCCGACTTCCTCGGCACGAGGGTCCAGGTCGAGATCGCCAGAGGGTCCGGTCATGCCATGCGTCCGGCCATGCCGGAATACAATGCATGGCTTCGAACCGGAAGTCTTCCCGATGAACTGGGATGGGACGGCTTCGATACGGCGATGCACGAACTCGGGCACAACCTCGAGCAGCTCATCTCCACCCACTGGGTTCCCCGCCCCGCGCTTCGCAACGTCCCCAACACGGCGTGCACCGAAGCCTTCGCCTTCCTGTACCAGTCCAAGGCGATGGATGTGCTGGGGCTCGAACCGGAAGCGGATGCTCCGGAGCAATGGGCCGTCGACTCCATCCAGACGATGCTTGCCGCGTGCCAGATCGCCGGACCCGCTCTCGTGGATCTCTATGCATGGCGATGGCTCTACGCCAATCCGGAGTGCACCGCGGAGCAGTTCCGCGATCAGGTCATCGTCATCGCCGCGGATCTGTGGGACCGGTTCTACGCCGAGGATTTCGGCGAAGACCACTATCACATCCTCGCCGCCTACCAGCACATGGTCGCGCATGCCCTCTACCTGCCCGACTACGTGATCGGACATGTCCAGAGCCAGCAGATCGGTGCGTACATGCGGGGACGTGATCTCGCGGCGGAGACCAGGCGCATCTGCAGCATCGGCCGACTCACTCCGGACCTCTGGACGAAGACCGCGGTTGGATCTCCCATCAGCGTCGAGCCGATGATCAAGGACGTCGAGGCGGCTCTCGACTCCATGCCCTCAACCTGACTTCGAGGTGGACATCATGGCGACATCCGACAGCGACATCCTGCTTCTCGAGTCGATCCACTCCGGTGCCGACGAACTCCTTGCCCAGGAGGGCCTGCGGATCGCGCGGGCGGATGGTTCGCTGGAAGGTGAGGAGCTGATCGAACGGCTCGCGACCACCCGCATGGTGGGCATCCGGTCCAAGACCGGAATGACCCGTGAAGTCATCGAACGATCCCCCCACCTGCAGGCGATCGGATGCTTCTGCATCGGCACCAACCAGGTCGACCTCGAGGCCGCCGCCGATCACGGAATCTCCGTGTTCAACTCACCGTTCTCCAACACCCGGTCCGTGGCGGAGATGACGCTGGCCGAGATCATCTCGCTGCACCGAAGACTGTTCGACCGGAGCATGCGGCTGCATCAGGGGCGTTGGGACAAATCCGCTGCGTCCGCGCACGAAGTACGCGGACGCACGCTCGGCATCGTCGGCTACGGCCACATCGGTTCGCAGATATCCGTTCTGGCGGAATCGCTCGGCATGCGGGTCGTCTACCACGACATCCTCTCGGTGATGCCGATGGGCAACGCCAGGCCCTGTCGCACGCTCGATGATCTGCTCGATGTCTCCGACGTGGTCACGCTCCATGTGCCCGAGACCGAGGGAACCCGCAATCTGATCGGCCCCGCAGAACTGGAACGAATGAAGCCCACCGCCGCCCTGATCAACAACGCCCGCGGGAGCGTGGTCGATCTGGACGCGCTGCGGACCGCTCTTGAATCCGGTTCCATCGCGGGGGCGGCCATCGACGTGTACCCGGTGGAGCCCCGCTCCAACTCGATGGAGTTCGCCTGCCCGTTGGCCGGACTCGACAACGTGATCCTCACGCCGCACATCGGCGGAAGCACGCAGGAGGCCCAGGAGCAGATCGCGGCGGAAGTCGCCGTGAAGATCGCACGCTTCGACCACACGGGCACCACGACGACATCGGTCAACGTCCCGGAGGTCGAACTCCCGGTGCGTCCGCCCGATCAGGTCAGGATCCTCCACTTCCATCGGAACGTGCCCGGTGTGCTCAGCAAGATGCACGCGATCATCGCCGAGCACGAAGTCAACATCACCGCCGAGTACCTGCGGTCGACGGGAACGCTCAGCTATCTGATCATGGACTGCGGACGGCTCAAGGGCACCGATGCCCTTGAACGACTGGCATCGCTCGACGAAACGATCCGGATGCGCGTCCTTCGACCGGATTGATCCGCTACCGCCGGCCCGTGGTCACCCGCGGCCACGAATCGGTCCTGAACGGCGCGAGCGGCAGACCACAGTCGCCGATGAGATTCGTCTCCGCATCATCATCCCAGGCATAGCGGGCCGCGACCGGTGCGGCGACCTTGTCGCTCTCCAGATGGATCCGTCCCTCCTTGAGGACCACCCCGGCGGGATGGAACACCCTGTCGTCGCCCGCCAATTCGAAGTGCACCGGCGCCGCGTCGTCGGCCGTCTTCAGCGGCATGCACGCGCCCTGGAACTCCAGAACGAACACGGAGCCCTTCGCCTCGGCCCGAAGCAGCGTCGGTGCGCGGGCGATCACATCGTGTCCGTAGACGTCCCGCCTCGCGAGCAGGGCCAGACGCCGACCGACCGGCTCCTTGGCCAGCGGGTGGATGTCGTCCGGGTCACCGATGTCCATGGTGACCACCATGCCGGTGGCGGGCAGCTTCAACGCATCCGCCTGGGCCTCGCGCAATTCGGCGCATTCGAGGGGACGCCCGTAGTCGTAGGGGGCGATCTGCACGAAGAAGAACGGAAGTTCCGCCTTCCAGGCGGCACGCCAGTCCCTGATCATCGCGGGAAAGAGCGTCGAATACTGGTCGGCCCGCCCGACGTTGGATTCTCCCTGGTACCAGATGACGCCACGGACCCCGTAGGGAACCAGTGGATGGATCATGCCGTTGTAGAGATGCTCGGGCCGGTGATTCATGTTCATCGGGCGGACGAGCGTGCGGTCGGAGACCTTGGTCAACCAGGATCCGGTGAGCATTCGACGATCACCCGGTGAATCGATGGGACCGATGCGCATCCTGGACACCGGGCCTCTGAAGCCGCCGGCATCCTCGTAGTCGGTGACGCGGATCGTGAGCAGTCCGGGTCCGGACCGAACGACGCTTCCCGGAACGATGTACCGGCGATCGATCTCCGTTCGTCCACTCTGACCGATCAGCAGACCGTTGAACCAGGTTCGATCGGCGTCGTCGATCGAACCGAGCTGGACTTCGAGGGCTCGGCCATCCCATGCCTTCGGAACGTCGAAGTGATGCCGATACCAGATCGATCCGTCGATGTCGTGTCCCTGCTCATGGAACATCGAAGGGATGACCGTCGTGGGCCAGTGCGTGTCGTCGAAGGTGATCGATGTGAACTGACGCGTGTCCGGATCGGCATCGTCGCCCGCATCGAACCGTTCGAGGATCGGACGGGTCTCCTCCATCGAATCCAGACTGGATCGGGTCGTCCACGCCTCCGCGGTCGAGCCGCCCCATGAGGTGTGGATCAGACCGACGGGCACATCCAATGCACGCTGCAGTTCGCGACCGAAGTAGTACGCGACCGCGGAGAGCCCCGGCGCCGTCTCCGGCCCGCAGACCACCCAGTCGCCGACGACGTCGCCCTGCGGGTCCGGCATGCTCGTCTTCCTGGCGGTGAACATGCGCAGCAGTTCGTGATCGGCCGTCGAGGTGTCGATGTCGGATTGCCCGCACCATTCCAGCGTCCACTCCATGTTGGACTGTCCGGAGCAGATCCAGACCTCGCCGACCAGCACGTCGTTCACGACGATCCGTTCGCTGGCGATGTTCTCCGACGCGGGCCTGGTGCGGATCACGAGATCACGCGGAGTCGAGGACGCCTCCATCGCGGGCAGCTGCACGGTCCATCGACCGTCGGCACCGGTCCGGACACGGGCGGCCGCACCGTCGACTCCGTCGAGCTTCACCTGAACGTGCGTTCCCGGTTCGGCCCACCCCCAGATCGGCGTCTCCTTCCCCTGCTGAAGAACCATGTGGTCGGTGAAGATCGACGGGACACCCAGCTCCGCCAGCGCCGAGGGCGCAAGCAGAAGCGAACCGCAGATCACCACGGCGTGACGGCTGTGCATTGGATTGCTCCTGAAGGGGAAGGTCGAACCGATCAACTCTTTCCGTAGGCTTCGATCGGAAGACAGCTGCAGACGAGGTTGCGGTCGCCATGGGGATTGTCGACTCGCCCGACCGCCGACCAGAACTTGTGTCCACGCAGCCAGGGCTGCGGCCATGCGGCCTGCTCGCGAGTGTACGGATGCGACCACTCGTCGGATCCGATCATGTGCATCGTATGCGGTGCGTTCTTGAGCACGTTGTCGACGCGATCCGAAGCGCCGTCCTCGATGCTTCGGATCTCCTCGCGGATGGAGATCATCGCGTCGCAGAAGCGGTCGAGCTCGGCCCTCGACTCGCTCTCGGTCGGTTCGATCATCAGGGTTCCCGGAATCGGCCAGGACATCGTCGGAGCATGGAATCCGTAGTCCATCAACCGCTTGGCGATGTCGTCGATGCGGAGCCCCGCGGACTTCTCGAACGGCCGACAGTCGAGAATGAACTCGTGTGCGCAGAAGCCGGCTTCGTTCGTGAACAGGATGTCGTAGTGCTCGCGGAGCCGGCTCTGCATGTAGTTCGCGTTGAGAATGGCGACCTGCGTGGACCGCTTGAGTCCAGAGGCTCCCATCAGGGCGATGTACATCCAGGAGATCGGCAGAATGCTCGGACTGCCCCACGGAGCCGCGGAAATCGGCTCGACCGAATCGGGGCCGGCCGACGGCGGCGAGATGACCGGGTGCCCGGGCAGAAACGGCGAAAGGTGCGATCGCACCGCGATCGGTCCCATGCCGGGGCCGCCGCCTCCGTGCGGAATGCAGAACGTCTTGTGCAGGTTGAGATGGCAGACGTCAGCACCGAGCTCGGCCGGCCGGCTGATGCCCACCATGGCGTTCATGTTCGCACCGTCGAGGTAGACCTGTCCGCCGTGTTCATGAACGAGATCGCAGATCTGCCGGATGGTGTCCTCGAAGACCCCGTGGGTCGACGGATAGGTCACCATGATCGCGCCAAGCCGGTCCGAGTACGCCGTCACCTTGGCCTTGAGATCATCGAGATTGATGTCGCCGCTGTCGCAGCTGACCGGCACCACCTCGTATCCCGCCATCACCGCACTGGCGGGATTGGTGCCATGGGCCGAAGCCGGGATGAGGCAGATGTTCCGCTGGGAGTCGCCACGCTTCTCGTGCCACGCACGAATCACCACCAGCCCCGCGTACTCCCCCTGCGAACCCGCGTTGGGCTGCAGCGAGACCGCGTCGAATCCGGTCAGTTCGGCGAGCCACTCCTCGAGCTGATCCATCAGTTCCGCGTACCCCTGCACCTGATCCAGCGGCGCAAAGGGATGGATGCCTCCGAACTCGGGCCAGGTCACTCCGGCCATCTCGGTGGTGCCGTTGAGCTTCATGGTGCATGAGCCGAGCGGGATCATCGACTGGGCGAGGGACAGATCTCGCCCCTGGAGCCACGTGATGTACCGAAGCATCTCGGTCTCGGAACGATGCGTGTTGAAGACCTCGTGTTCGAGGAATCCACTGCGACGGGCGAAGGACCCGAGCAGTTCGTCGGTCGCATTCTCCGATCCGACGAGCGGATCGAAGTCGACGGGAGTTCCATCGTTGAACGCGGCCAGAATGTCGAGGACGTCCTTGGGTGTCGAAGTCTCGTCGAAGGAGATGCCGATCGCATCCTCTCCCTCGAAACGCCGGAGATTGATTCCAGCCGCCACCGCGGAAGCGTGGACCGCATCGACCTTCGATGCGTCGACGGCGACCGTGAGGGTGTCGAAGAAGGCGTGATCGCCGCAGTCGAAACCGAGACGACGCAGCCCAGAAGCGAGCGCCGTCGTGAGGCAATGCACTCGGGTGGCGATCCGGGCCAATCCATCGGGACCGTGGTAGACGGCGTAGAACCCCGACATGATGGCGAGCAGGACCTGGGCGGTGCAGATGTTGCTCGTCGCCCGATCACGCTTGATGTGCTGTTCACGGGTCTGGATCGACATGCGAAGCGCCGGCGCACCGGTCGCATCGACCGAGACTCCGATCAGACGACCGGGCATCTTGCGGACATACGACTCCTTCGTCGCCATGTACGCGGCATGCGGTCCCCCGTAGCCCATGGGGACGCCGAATCGCTGAGCGGATCCGACCGCGATGTCGGCCCCCAGGTCACCGGGCGCCTTGATCAGGACCAGTGACAGGAGATCCGCCGCCATGACGACCAGACCGCCTCGATCGTGCACCTGCTCGATGAGTCCGGCGTGGTCCAGAATGCGGCCCCGGGTATCCGGATACTGCAGCAGCACCCCGAAGCAGGACAGTTCGGAGGGATCGCACGACGCGGGGTCGGCGATCACCAGCTCGATGCCCTGTTGACGAGCACGTCCCTGCAGGACCGCGATCGTCTGCGGATGACAGTTCTCGTCGACGAAGAAGACGCCCTCGCCCATGCTCGTGATCGAGCGGCACATCAGCATCGCTTCCGCAGCGGCAGTGCCCTCGTCGAGCAGCGATGCGTTCGCGATCGGGAGCCGGGTCAGATCGCTGATCATGGTCTGGTAGTTGAGCAGGGCCTCGAGACGCCCCTGCGAGATCTCGGCCTGATACGGCGTGTACTGCGTGTACCACCCCGGGCTCTCCAGCACGTTGCGCTGGATCACGGGTGGAACGATCGTGTCGGAATACCCCATGCCGATGCACGAACGCATGACCCTGTTGCGGGAGGCGATGTCCTTCAGGACACCGAGCATCCCGTGTTCGCTGCTGGGAACCCCGAGCTCGAACGGCGATTCGGACTTGATGGATGCGGGCATGGCCCGGTCCACCAGCGCATCGAGTGAATCGACGCCGAGCGTCCGAAGCATCGAGGAGACCTCCATTCCATCCGGGCCGATGTGGCGGTGGATGAAGGTGTCCGATGGCTCGAAGATTGCGTCGGTGGAGGCGGGAACGTCGTGGGCAGGTGCTGATTCCGTCATGAATACGTATCGTATTCCCCCCGGGACGGCAGGGCAACGTTCGAGTACCACGAAGATCAATCTCGCCGAGCGGCCCCGAAGGCCGCGGGAACCACCTTGATCCGATCACCCTCCCGGAGCGGCACGAGCAGGTCGTCCGGCGGCTCGAACCCATCCGGCATGTGAATCAGCCTGAGGCGGGTCTGAACGGATTCCGGCAATGACCGGAGTTCCCGGTAGGTGGTGTGGGTTCCGCCCTGACCGCACTCGTGCACGATGCAGTCGGCACGATCCAGCCACCGGAGATGCTCGAGATCGAACTCGGTGTCCGAGGACCACCCGAGACAACCGGAGTCGTCGGAGATCACCAGTCCGCACGTGGGCACGGAATGCCGGGTCATGCGGCTCTCGACTCGACAGCCGGCAATCTCCACTTCGGCTCCGGGACGCAGGGGATGCAGTTCGAAATAGTCCTCGATTCCGGAGCCGCTGCCGTCCATCGCGGGAGCAAGCCGCTCCCAGATCCGGTCGAGCACCTCGGGAATGGCATGCAGTCGAGGTCGCGGCGAGTCGCCTTCGATCTTGTAACGATGATAGAACCCGATTGTCTCCAGGCCCGCGCAATGGTCGCCATGCAGATGCGTGATCACCAGATCGCCGACCTCCCGGGGATCGATCGAGATGCCGGCCCGCTCCGCCGCCTGTCTCCACATTGCCAGGACCATTCCGGGGCAATCGATGCCGATCCAGGTTCCACGACCCCGTACAAGAGCCGAGGAGCCGAACGAGCGGTCGGAGAATGCGTCACCGATTCCAGTCACCAGAAGATCCATGAGGACATGATGCCATCTGGAAGCGGGCGATGCCACGGATGCGGAGCCCTAAATCGACCATTGAAGCTCAATGCGAATCTCGAACCGAACCCCCTCGCAATGCCGATGAAATGGATGACCACTCGCCGCGACTCGACGAATATTCCACTGGTACACTTCAATCCGGCTTGATTCGGATCTTCCGACCGCCCTGGAGCCTGGATTTGACCTTTCTTCCCAGATCACCACTGCTCATTCTGACGATGCTCACCCCCGCCCTGCTCGCCGCAGAGGCGATCGGCCAGATCGCAGGCGGGTTCGCCCGTCAGGAGGAGATCGTCAACCGCCTCGAGATGGAGCTGCAGGAACAGGACATGGCCTATCGCCAGTCCATCAGTCAGGCCCAGTC
>MDTG01393244.1_pt1 | contig 72525 bp, 71 predicted proteins | sample 811421 | NCBI WGS metagenome assembly MDTG01 (sample SAMN05326645, study PRJNA326480) | marine metagenome | isolation source: seawater | place: Pacific Ocean: South East | collected 2011
TGCAAAGAAAGCGCGGGAATAGCTCAGTTGGTAGAGCGCAACCTTGCCAAGGTTGAGGTCGCCGGTTCGAACCCGGTTTCCCGCTCCAATTTGCTGCTTCACTAATTTAATTTAAAAAATCCACCAACTTAATTATATTTTAAAAATATACAATTTATTTTTTTCATATGATTCGAAATATGTTCATTTTTTAACGATTAATTTTTTTCTGTTTAAATATTTTATTTTTTAATAAAATAATGTTTCTTGATTTCAAACCTAAATAAGTAGATTTCTAGAATTATGAAAAATTTATGCTTATCTATTAAGAATCTTTACAAAGAATATGATACTGGACTGCTTGCGCTTAAAGGTATAAATATCAATGTTCAAAAAGGAGACTTTTTCGCTTTATTGGGTCCAAACGGAGCTGGAAAATCAACAATTTTGGGTATCATTTCATCTTTAGTAAAAAAAACATCGGGCGATGTAAGCGTTTTTGGCATAGATATAGATAAAGATTTTTCATTAATTAAGAAAAATATTGGAGTTGTTCCACAAGAAATAAATTTTAATAATTTTGAAAAAATTTTTGATATTATTAGAACTCAAGGTGGATATTTTGGTCTTTCATCTACTATTTCTGAAGAAAGAGCTGAGAAATACCTAAAGCTCTTAAATCTATGGGATAAACGTGACCAAACACCCAGAATGCTCTCTGGTGGAATGAAGCGAAGATTAATGATAGCCAGAGCTCTGATTCACGAGCCGGGATTATTAATATTAGATGAGCCAACAGCAGGTGTAGATATAGAACTAAGAAGATCTATGTGGGACTTCCTGAAAACAATTAATGATAGTGGCACAACGATAATTTTAACAACTCATTATTTGGAGGAGGCCGAATCTTTGTGTCGTAATATAGCAATTATTGATCGTGGGGAGATTATTCAAAATACATCTATGAGTGACCTTCTCAGACAACTGAATTCCGAATCCTTTATATTTGATACGCGCGAGAAGTTAAAAGATTTGCCAAAGATGAAAGGATATAAAGGATTTATGATTGATTCTAATAGCTTTGAGGTAGAGGTTAAAAAAAATCAATCTTTAAATGCTTTGTTTTCCAGCTTAACGGATCGAGGAATAGAGATATCAAGCATGAGAAATAAAACTAATAGACTGGAAGAACTGTTCCTTTCGCTTGTTCAACACAATTCAAAAGAGATAAAGGAGTTGTAAGTTGGACTTTAAAGGACAGTGGGTAGCTTTTGTAACGATCCTGATGAAGGAGGTTAGAAGATTTACACGTATATGGCCACAAACGCTCCTTCCACCTGCCATTACTATCACACTATATTTTATAATTTTTGGTACCTTGATTGGACCCCGAATTGGAAATATGTCTGGCCTTGCTTATATTGAATTTGTTGTACCTGGATTAATTATGATGTCTGTTATTACAAATTCATATGGCAATGTTGTCTCATCTTTCTTTGGGGCTAAAATGCACAGATCAATTGAAGAGATATTAGTATCGCCGGTGCCAAATTATATCTTGTTATTAGGTTATGTCATGGGAGGGGTGTTAAGAGGACTTTCAGTAGGATCTATTGTGACATGTTTATCACTTTTCTTTACCGACCTTGAGGTGCATAACTTTACTATAACTATCTTAATTATTATTCTCGCATCATTGTTATTTTCGCTCACTGGATTTATAAACGCGATTTTTGCAAATAATTTTGATGATATATCTATAATTCCTGTTTTTGTTTTAACGCCCCTTACTTACTTGGGGGGTGTTTTTTATTCGATTAAAATGTTAACTGAATTTTGGCAGAATATTTCAATGGTAAATCCAATTCTCTATATGGTAAATGCATTTAGATATGGACTCTTAGGAGTTACCGATATTGATGTATCATGGGCATTTATTATCGTGATTAGCCTCTGTATTTTTCTTTTTTACTATTCCTTATATTTACTGAATAAAGGAAAACGTCTGAGAGCTTGAAATTATGCATAGGAATATATGGCCATAAAAAAAAATTCGCCGTTAGGCACTCAAACTTGTTACCCAAAAAGTTATAATCCAACTTTATTATTCCCGATTCCCAGAAAAAAAGGTCGAGATTCGATTGGAATTAAAAAAAATATTAAGTTTTATGGCGTGGATATATGGAATGCCTATGAAGTCTCTTGGTTGGATTCAAAGGGTAAACCTTTAGTTGCTACAGCCCAAATTGCATTTCAATGTGATACAAAAAATATAATAGAATCAAAGTCTTTAAAGCTGTATTTGAACTCTATGAACCAAATGAAGTTTGAATCAAAAGATGAAATTTTAAGTTTCATCAAAAATGATATATCTAAGTGTGCTGAGGGGAATGTTAAAATTATTTTAACTGAGCTGAAAGATTTATATGAGCAAGGTTTTTCCTCATTTTCAGGATTATTACTGGATGACCTAGATATTACAGTGGATTCGTATGACCCAAACCCGTTTTTACTGGCTGCAAAAAAAGATGCGGGGCCGATATCAGAGACACTTTATAGCCATTTGCTAAAAACTAATTGCCCTGTTACCAATCAGCCAGATTGGGCTAGTATAATGATCAGGTACACAGGCCAACCTATCGATAAGATTTGTTTGCTTAGATATATTATTTCATATCGAAATCAACAGGATTATCATGAGCAATGTGTAGAGAGAATTTATTCAGATATTTTTGCTTATTGTGCTCCCATCGAACTAGAGGTTTATGCAAGATATACGAGAAGAGGTGGATTAGATATTAACCCTTACCGAAGCTCAAAAAAAATAGACCCACCTTTAATTCGTATATCTAGACAATGAATTATAATAATATTAAGGCTAACATAAATTTTTTTTTCAATTGAAGGTTTAATAATGGATGCAATAAAAGCCCTACATAATAGAGTTTCTAGCATCAGGCTAACAGAACCAGGCCCAACAAAAAAAGTGCTTGATAATATAAAGAAAGCTGCCTTAAGAGCTGCAGATCATGGTCGTTTGAGACCATGGAGATTCTTAGTTATAGAGGGCGAAGATCGAAAAAAACTTGGTGATTTATTTGTAGTTGCTGAAAAGCAGAAAACAAAGGATTTACCACAAAAGATAAAAGAAATATCAGAAAAAAAAGCATTGCGAGCACCCACTATAATAGTTGTAATTGCTTGTATTAAAGAACATCCGAGGGTTCCAGAAATAGAGCAGTTAATCTCAGCTGGTGCGGCCGCACAAAATATGCTGAATGCCGCATATTCGCAAAAAATAGGCGCTATATGGCGAACTGGTGAAGCAGCATATAGTAGCGTTTTTTCGGCTGGTTTGAATTTAACTATTAATGAAAAGATTATAGGTTTTTTATACTTAGGCACTACCTCTGACAGTCAAAAGAAAAAAACGGTCCAACTTAATCCTAGTGAGTATTTTGAGAATTGGCCTGTATGATTGCTATTGGTTAATAGCTTGTGTAAAGTCGCGCAGTTCCTCTTTAAATATCTATTAAAAATATTAAACTTTGATAGTTTATAACATACTTTAGATTATTTATTTTATGGTGAGGTGGCCGAGTGGCTTAAGGCGCCCGCTTGGAAAGCGTGTGTACGGCAACGTACCGAGGGTTCGAATCCCTCTCTCACCGCCATTAACATTAGGAAACTTCGTTTGCCTGAAAAAAATATATCCTCAAGATTTAAACAACTTCAGTTTTTGACCTCTGGTTGAAAAAGTCGGTGAAATGTTTGTAAAGCTGATATTAGCATACATCAACAGAAATTCTCTGGGACCTTGAGATCAAAGAAGATCTTTTCATCAAAAATGACTACAAATTTTAAATACTATTAACAATTAGGCTGCCTTGCGCATATATCCTTATAATTAATAATTTCAGTTTCACAGTGCTCTTAATATGATCCGCTACTTAGGATTAAGCTTTATACTGCAAGTTTGCTATTCGCAGAGCAAGGAAATAGGCTTCATGCACCATGTGTGTTAAACTTTTAGCAAATAAGTTGGTTATACAACCTCATACAGACGGTTGTTGTTAACTTGATGACCTAAAATTGCAAAATTTGACAACAATTTCCTTGTATGTCCATGCGGTAGCCTGCTCGAAAAAAAAATCAAAATCTAACTTATTAGTTGGTATTTGTTCTAAATATTTCTTTTAAATTAATATATACAAATACAGGGTTTTTCCTTAAATGTTTAAAATTTTATTAGAGCTACTCTCTCCCAGTGAGCGTATTCAGGGTTTTTTTTTAGTTTTATGGGTCTTGATAGTAGCACTTATGGATGTAGCTGGAATTGCTTCTATAATGCCCTTTATAGCGGTTTTAACAAACCCAGAGCTAATTCAAACTAATGAATACCTCGCTATGCTTTATGATTTTTCTGGCTATAGTGATGCCCAAGAATTTTTATTTTTATTAGGGGTAATAGTTTTTTCTTTATTGGTTATATCTCTCTCTTTAAAAGCATTAACAACATACATTCAAACTCGTTTTACTCTAAAACTTGAATATTCTTTAGGACGTCGACTTTTATTTGGTTACCTGCATCAACCATATGAGTGGTTTTTGAATCGTAATAGTTCAGAGTTAGGAAAAAGCATTCTATCTGAGGTATATAGTGTTATAAAAGGTGGGTTTGCGCCTTTAATGACGGTAATAACACAAAGTATCGTTGCGGCAACAATTTTAGTACTTCTTTTATTGGTAAACACTTTTCTAGCTTTGATGGTTTTTATAACGCTGAGTTTTGCATATTTATTTATTTACAAAGTTTTGAAAAGACTTCTTTTGAACATTGGTCAGTCAAGATTTGATGCAAACCAAAAAAGATACAATATAATTAGTGAGATCTTCGGTGGTATCAAGGATATTAAACTAGGTGAGCTAGAGGAACTCTACTTAGACAGATTTTCCAGGCCATCTTTCGAATATGCAAAATCTAATACAGCCTCCCAAGTGATCAATCTCATGCCTCGCTTTGCGCTGGAGGCAATAGCCTTCGGCGGCATGCTTCTTATGATTTTATACATGATGGGTCGTGGTAGTGGACTTGGGGGTGTGTTACCCGTCATCGCTTTATATGCTTTAGCTGGTTATAGATTGATGCCTGCATTGCAACAAATTTATGAGGGATTCTCTAAATTAAGATTTTCGGTTCCAGCTATAGAAGCTTTACATAAGGATCTTATTGATTTGAAAGTTGCCCCTCCCGTTAACAATTTATCATCTTTTAAATTAGCAAAGTCTATTGAGTTAAAAGATATTACTTTTAGTTATCCAGAAACAGAAAAATACGCAATTAGTGGAGTAAGTCTGACTATACCTGCCCTAAGTACAATTGGTATCGTTGGCTCTACAGGAAGCGGAAAAACAACAATAGTTGATATTATTCTTGGTTTATTATCGGTAGATCAAGGAATACTAAAAATTGACGATCAAATTATCAACAATGATAACTTTCGTAAATGGCAAAAAATTATTGGTTACGTACCTCAGCAAATTTATTTATCAGATAGTACTGTGGCAGCTAATATTGCTTTTGGTTCAGATGCCAAAAATATAAATCAAGATGCGGTAAAGCACGCTGCAAAGATTGCTAATTTACACGATTTCATAATAAATCAACTTCCAGACGGTTATCAAACAACTGTTGGAGAACGGGGCGTTCGTTTATCAGGAGGCCAGCGTCAAAGAATTGGTATAGCAAGAGCTCTTTACCGAAGCCCTAAGGTGCTTTTCTTCGATGAAGCTACGAGTGCACTCGATAATCTAACAGAGCATGCAGTGATGGATGCAGTAAGAAGTTTAGAGCATAAAATAACTATTATTATGATTGCTCATCGTCTTAGTACAGTAAAACATTGTGATAAAATTTTTTTTCTAGAGAAAGGAAAAATTAAAGCTCAGGGCACTTATGATGAGCTGATGCAGCAAAATGAAATCTTCAGATCAATGGTAGAAAAATAAAAATGAAAAAAATACTTATAACTGGTGCAGAGGGATTTATTGGGTCTCATCTAACAGAATATCTAGTTCGTGAAGGCTTTAATGTTAAAGCTTTTGTCCTTTATAATTCATTCAATTCATGGGGTTGGTTGGATACACTCCCTAAAGATATAAAGGAAAATTTTGAGGTTTTTTGCGGCGATATAAGGGACCCTCATGGAGTAAAAGAAGCAATGAAAAATTGTGACACTGTACTTCATCTAGCGGCACTAATTGCAATTCCATATTCTTACCATTCCCCTGATACTTACATTGAAACAAACATTAAAGGTACTCTAAATGTATTACAAGCAGCACGTGATCTAGGTGTTAAGCGAATTATTCATACTTCAACAAGCGAAGTATATGGGACCGCAAATTTCGTACCAATAACTGAAGACCATCCTTTACTTGGGCAATCACCTTATTCTGCAAGTAAAATTGCTGCAGATCAACTTGCCTACTCTTTCTTTGCCTCTTTCGATCTTGATATTGTAATTGTTAGGCCCTTTAATACTTACGGCCCTAGACAGTCAGCCAGAGCAGTAATTCCAACTATTATTTCACAAATAGCTAGTGGAGAGAGAGAAATCAAATTGGGTGCAGTATCTCCTACGAGGGATTTTAGTTACATTTCAGATACTGTTGATGGATTTGTTACCGCCATGAAAAGTCATAAAGGTTCGGGGGAATTTATAAATCTTGGATCTAATTTTGAGATTTCGATCGGAGATACTGTTGACCTAATTGCAGAAATTATGCGCGCAGATATAGAGATTATAACTGATAAAAATCGATTGCGACCAATCAAATCTGAGGTCGATCGCCTTTGGGCTGATAATACAAAAGCAAAGCAAATTTTTGGTTGGTCTCCTAATTATACTGGTAGAGTTGGTCTTAAAAAAGGTCTGAAAGAGACGATAAAATGGTTTTCTGATCCAGAAAATATAAAAAATTATAAGACAAATATTTTTAATATCTAATGAAAAAAAAATACCTTCCTGATACTCATCAACCTGACAAAAAAATCCTCAAAGCACTCCAAAGCTTATTAGGTAAGAAAACTCGAGCTGTCCATGAACCGTACTTCGGTGGTAAAGAGAAAGTTTATATTGAGGATTGCATTGAGTCTACTTACGTCTCTTCATTAGGCGATTACGTTAACCGCTTCGAGAGAGAGTTAGCAGAGTATACTGGAGCTAAGCGCTCCATTGTTGTAGTTAATGGAACTGCGGCTCTTCAAGTGGCATTAAAGGTTGCCGGTGTTGCGGCAGGTGACGAGGTAATCATTCCATCACTAACATTTGTTGCAACAGCTAATGCAGTCCATTATGTCGGTGGAATACCACATCTTGCTGATGTTGAAGAGAGTACTTTAGGTCTAGATCCTTCAGCGCTACGTAGCTGGTTGAATAAATCTGCAGAGAAAACAACGGGTGGCTTCCGTAATAAAAAAACTGGTAGGCGTATTTCTACTCTAGTGCCGATGCATGCCTATGGCCACCCTTGCAATATCGATGGACTTCTTGCAGTTGCGAAAGACTTTCAATTAAGTTTAGTAGAGGATGCTGCAGAGTCTTTAGGAAGCTTTTATCAGAATCGCCACACGGGAACTTTTGGGAAACTTGGTACCTTAAGCTTTAATGGTAATAAGATTATTACAACAGGTGGCGGAGGCGCTATCTTAACTAATGATGAAAAACTAGCAGATTATACAAAGCACTTGGTTACTACAGCTAAAGTTCCTAATCAATTGAAAAGTACTCATGATGAAATAGGGTACAATTTTCGTATGCCAAATCTAAATGCTGCACTTGGTTGTGCGCAATTAGAACAATTACCTGATTTTTTGGCTTCAAAAAGACGCCTGTATGAGAGTTATAGAAACGCTATTTCTCATATTAAGAGCATAAGATTGATGTCAGAGCCTGCTGGTTGCGTTAGTAATTATTGGCTACAGACTATAATACTTAATAAAGAAATTTCTGATCAACTTGATAAAATTTTAGAGACAACCTGTAGGGCTGGAATCATCACTAGGCCCACTTGGGAGCTGATGCATAATCTAGAAATGTATAAATATAGTCCACGTGCGCCTCTGCCAGTATCGGAATCACTATCAAAACGGATCATAAATTTGCCAAGTGGAGTAAATTTAGTATGAAGATTGGTTATTTTGCTGATGGTCCATGGTCACATAAAGCTTTAGATAAATTGCTGGCTGATAAGACTATATTAATATCATTCATATGTGCCCGTTTCGATAAACCTGACCCAGTTTTAAGAAGTCTTGCTGCAGCTGCTAATATTCCATTTTTTGTAGAAAAAAATATAAATTCAGATAAATTTTTAGATACGATATCTGATTTTACAGTTGATATACATGTATCAATGTCGTTCAATCAAATCTTCCGTCAAAAGCTCATAAATCAACCATCATTAGGTACCATCAATTGTCATGCGGGTAAATTACCCTATTACCGGGGCAGAAATATACTAAATTGGGCACTAATAAATGATGAAAAAGAATTTGGTATTACTGTGCACTATATGGACAAAGGTATAGACACTGGAGATATTATCACTCAGTCGTTACTTCCCATCGACGACCAAGACACCTATAAAACTCTCTTAGTGCGAGCTTATGAAGGATGCGCGAATATCCTTTATGAGTCATTAAAGAAGATACAATCTGGTACTGCAAGACGTATTAAACAACAAAGTATTCACCCTATGGGATTTTATTGCACAGCAAGGGGTCCTGGTGACGAAGTATTAGATTGGAATCAATCATCTCGATCAATTTTTAATTTTGTTCGAGCTATTTGCCCACCTGGGCCAGCAGCAAGAACTGTGCTTAAAGATAGAGAAATCAAAATTAATCATATCGCTTTGCTTCCAAATGCATTAAAACATAAAGGGATTTGTGGGGCTGTTTTAGAGGTTGATGATGATGGATGGATTGTTAAAACTGCGGATTCATATGTTAAGGTCACTGATTGGGAAGCAGATTTAAAAATCTGCGTGGGAGATCGACTGAAATGACTACCTTGATCATTGCTGAAGTTGGTGTTAATCATAATGGAGATATGAATCTAGCAAGAAATCTTATTGAAGTAGCAGCTAATGTCGGTGCAGATTTTGTAAAATTTCAAACCTTTGAAGCTGATAGCCTAGTAACGAGGTCAGCATCAAAAGCTGCTTATCAAATTCAGTCGACCGACGCTAAACAAAATCAGCATGAGATGCTGAGAAGATTAGAGCTCAGCAAAGAGATGCATCATGAGCTTATTGAATATTCCAAAAGAAAAGAGATTGAATTTCTTTCAACAGGATTTGATATAGAAAGCCTTAAATTTCTTAACGAATTGGGTCTTAGATTCTTTAAAATTCCATCAGGTGAAATTACTAATCTTCCCTATCTACGATACATTGGGTCCTTAGGTAAACCTATAGTACTCTCAACTGGGATGTCGACTTTACATGAAATTCGTGATGCTCTTGAGATTTTAGAGGTTTCAGGCACACCTCGAAATAAAGTTACTGTTCTTCATTGTAATACAGAGTATCCAACGCCAATAGAAGATGTAAATTTGAATGCTATGACTAAAATCCGAGATACTCTTGATGTAAAAGTTGGTTATTCGGATCATACTCTTGGCATTGAAGTGTCAACTGCAGCTGTTGCTCTTGGTGCATCAATTATCGAAAAACATCTAACAATGAATCGTAATCTTCCAGGTCCTGACCATCTTGCAAGTCTGGAGCCTAAAGAATTTGAAGCTATGGTAAAAAGTATTAAAAATATTGAGAAGGCAATGGGCGATGGAATAAAAATACCTTCACCAAGCGAAGAAAAGAATATTGTGATTGCGAGAAAATCGTTAGTTGCAAAAAAATCGATTTATGCAGGCGAAGAATTCACACCTTACAATGTTACTACTAAAAGACCGGGTAATGGAATTTCACCAATGAATTGGGATAAAGCAATGGGTCAAATAGCACCGCGTGATTTCATAGAGGATGAGTTGATTGAGTTATGAAAAAGGTATGTGTTGTTTCAGGTAGCCGTGCTGAATATGGTCTTTTAGTTGGCATAATAGAAAAAATCGATAAATCTAAAATATTAGGTTTACAGCTTGTAATAACTGGCACGCATCTATCTTCAGATTTTGGTTATACAGCATCTGAAATCGAGGCAGATGGCTTTCAAATTGATCATCGAATAGAGACACTTCTGGTATCGAATACATCAGTTGGTGTGACAAAATCCCTTGGCAGGGGAATAATTGGATTTGCTGATGCTTTAGCTAAATTAAAGCCAGATTTGCTTTTAGTTCTTGGTGATCGTTTTGAGATTTTTGCTGCTGCTTCTGCTGCAATGATTGCCTGTATTCCTATTGCACATTTACATGGAGGAGAAATAACTGAAGGCGCTTTTGACGAAGCTATACGTCATTCCATTACAAAGATGTCACACATACATTTTGTAGCTGCACAGGACTATCAGCGACGCGTTATTCAGCTTGGTGAAAACCCTGATAATGTTCATCTTGTTGGAGGTTTAGGAGTAGACAGTATAAACCGTCAGAAATTACTATCATCCTCTGAAATACAGGAAGCACTTGGTTTAAAGTTTGGAGAAAAAAATTTACTAATTACTTTTCATCCTGTCACACTTGAATTAAGTAGCAATGAGTATCAAATGTCAGAATTACTTTTGTCACTGGCATCATTAAAGAATACACAGCTGATATTTACAATGCCCAATGCAGACACTGGTGGGCTAAGATTAACTAAACAAATAAAAGAATTCGTTAGTATGCGAACTAATGCATATTTTTTTGAATCACTCGGCCGACTCAGATACCTATCATGCGTTAATTATATGGACGGGGTGATAGGTAATTCATCTAGCGGCCTTCTAGAGGTACCAACTTTTAAAAAGGGAACAATTAATATAGGTAGTCGCCAAAAAGGTAGATTAAAAGCATCAAGTGTGATTGATTGTGAACCGGATCACTTATCTATTAATCGGGCAATAGAAACACTTTATTCATCAGGGTTCCAATCGAAATTGAAGGCTACTGAAAATCCATATGGAAAAGGCGGAGCTAGTGAAACTATTGTTGATATTCTAGAAAAAATAGACTTCGATATTTCTGTAAAGAAAATTTTTTATGATTTAAGTTAGGTTTTCAAAGTAAATGTAACTATAAAATAGGGTTAATTAATGATTAATGACATCGGTATAGAGGAATGGCGTAAAGCAGTTTTATCAGCTAACTCTAATATTCAGCAAGTAGTTAAAAATTTGAATGATGTAGCAATTCAAATAACTTTGATAGCTGACGATAATGGTGTTTTGATCGGAACTGTTTCAGACGGAGACATACGAAGGGGGTTACTTAAGGGTTTGCATATGAATAGCTCTATTGAATCCATAATTAATAAAAATCCATTTGTAGTTCCGGAAACCTTTGATCGTAAGCTCGTTCCAGAACTTATGCAAGTCAATAAGATTAAACAAATTCCTGTAGTTGACAGCACTGAACGATTGGTCGGCCTATATTTGTGGGACCAAGTTGCCATTCCTGCAAATAGAAAAAATCTAATGATTATTATGGCTGGAGGTAAAGGTACGCGTCTACGGCCCCATACTGAAAACTGCCCTAAACCTATGCTTAAGGTGGATGGTAAGCCTATGTTGCAACATATTATCGAGCGAGCAAAAACAGAAGGGTTCAGCGAATTCCTAATTTCTGTTCACTATCTACATCATATTATTGAAGACTATTTTGGTGCAGGTGAAAAATTTGGTGTTAAGATTGGATATCTTCGGGAAGAATCTCCCTTAGGAACAGCTGGAGCTTTATCTCTACTTAATCTTTCATCTGAGCAGCCATTTGTTGTTACCAACGGAGATGTTATTACCGATATTCGCTATGGTGAGGTTTTAGATTTTCATAACCGATATCAAGCAATAGCAACAATGGCTGTAAGCCTTTTCGAATGGAAGCACCCATTTGGTGTTGTGCAAATGAATGGGGTGGATATAACAGGTTTTGAAGAAAAACCTGTTTTACGAAGCCACATTAATGCGGGTGTTTATGTTCTTTCACCCAAAGCCTTAAAAGAATTAGATGACGGAATGTTCTGTGATATGCCTAGTTTGTTCAAAAAATTACAAACAAAAAATATGCCCATAGTCGCCTATCCTATGCATGAGCCATGGTTGGACGTAGGGCGGCCAGAAGATTTAAAAAAAGCAATATTAGATAAATAGATGGATATTAAAAAATAATGTTCAGATGTAAGAATTGCTTGAATGCCTCGACAAGGCCTCGTATCAAATTTGATAATCGCGGTTGGTGTAATGCATGTCAGTGGATGGAGGAAAAAAAAACACTCAATTGGGCAGATCGAGAAAATCAACTCAGAGAATTATTGAATCGACATCGCGGCAATTCACATTATGACTGTATTGTTACTGTAAGTGGTGGAAAAGATGGCTCTTATGTGGCTCATACTTTAAAAAATCGCTATGGCATCAACCCACTTTGTTTGACTATTAGACCTCCTATGCCAATGAAAATTGGAGACGAAAATTTATTATCATTTATCAATAGCGGTTACGAGCATATACACGTATCTACTAATAGGGAAGCAATGCGAAAATTAGATAAAATCGGCTTTCTCGAGTATGGTCAAGGTTACTTTGGTTGGTTAATATCAATAGATACTGCAGTAATGCGTTTTGCTTCTACATACGGAATTAATTTAATATTTAAAGCGGAAGACGGTGAAATAGAATACGGTGGAAGCACAGAGAAAAAAAATACCGCTTTATATGATATAGAATACATAAAAAGAGCTTATTTAAGTGAAGCACATGATCATGTCTTAGATTTATCTGGTCTGTCCAAACAAGATAGATATCCTTTTGAGTTTCCAACGGATCAAATTGATAGTATAAAAGATATTGAGTTAACTCATTTAAGTTACTATGAAAATTGGGATCCATATAGAAATTATCTTATAGCTAAAGAGCACTGTGGTTTGAAAGAGCTGGATGAAGGTTCATCCGGAACTTTCACAAATTTTGCACAAAATGATCAAGAGTTAGCATCCCTTCATTACTATTTGATGTACTTAAAATTTGGATTCGGCAGAGCAACTCAGGATGCTGGCATAGAGATAAGGCGTGGAGCAATGTCTCGTGAACAAGCTGTTAATCTTGTTAGTCTTTATGATAATCAGCCGCCAATTAATAGCTATCAAAAATATGCAGACTACTATGAAATTTCTTTGAGTGAGTTTCATGAAACACTAGATAAGTTTGCTAATAAAGATCTTTTTAGAAAGGTTGGCGATTCTTGGGAACCTCTTTTTACCGTAGAATGAAATAAATGAAAAAAATTATTATTGTAGATTACGGCATGGGCAATTTATGGTCTGTGGTCAATGCACTTAAGTATCTTGAGGCAGATTGTGTTGTTAGCAATAGACCTGATTTAATAAAAAATGCAGATACCATAATACTTCCTGGGGTGGGATCATTTAAAAATGCAATAGCTGCACTTAGACAAAAAAGTTTGATTGATCCATTACGTGAGGCTGTCGAAGTAAAAAAAAGAAAAATATTGGGAATTTGCTTAGGTTTTCAGCTAATGACCGAATCAAGCAGCGAGGACGGCTATACAGCCGGCCTTAATTTTATTAATGGAAATGTTAAGCGTTTTGAATCTGATGAAATGCGAGGAGAAAAAGTCCCTCACATTGGTTTTAATCGAGTAAATATGCCCAATAATGAAGGAATATTTTTAAATTTCGGTAAAAAAGCAGATTTTTATTTTGTTCATTCTTATAGACTAATCCCGCATCAATTAAGCGGGCAGATAGCCACATGTAATCATGGAATCAAGTTTGTTGCAGCTTATCAAAATGAGAATATTTTTGGTACACAATTTCATCCAGAAAAAAGCCAAACCAATGGCCTCATTTTACTGAGAAACTTTTTGGCGATTTAAGTTATGCTAAAAAAAAGAATAATATTCACGCTACTTTATGATAGTGGTAACTTTATGTTGAGTCGCAATTTTCGACTCCAGCAAGTCGGCAACTTGACCTGGCTACAACGTAATTATAACTTTTCTCATATAGCTTTCTTCATTGATGAACTAATTATACTTGATGTAAGTCGCGGTGAACGCAATACTGATAATTTTTGTGAAACCCTAAAAAAACTCACTAGCGATTGTTTTGTGCCAATTGCTGCTGGAGGGGGAGTACGCTCAATAGATTATGCCAGAAGATTGTTAAGATCAGGAGCTGATAAGATTGTGATCAACACTCCATTATTTGAGGATCAGGATTTAGTAAGAGATCTTGTGAAAGAATTTGGACAACAATGTGTGGTTGGCTCTGTTGATATTAAGAGAGACAACTCAAGCCAATATCATATATACACAAACAATGGAAAAAATAAGATAGAAGAGAAACCTGTAGATGCCTTAAAATCAGTTACAAAACAGTGGATAGGGGAATTATACTTAAACTCTATTGATCAGGATGGAACTGGTCAAGGTTATGATTTAGCATTACTAGATCAAATACCCACTAGTTGCTCAGTACCAATTATTATTGCTGGTGGTGTAGGTAACAGCAATCATCTGGCGGAGGGGTTTGCGGAAAAAAAAGTTGATGCAGTTGCAACAGCACATTTATTTAACTTTATTGGTAATGGTCTACAAAGTGCTCGAGAAGCATTGCTAACTCAGGGCGCACAACTTGCAGTTTGGCCAGATGTATCCGAGTCTTTTCTTCAAAAAAATAAAGATGAAACTAAATCATGATCAAGCGCCTCCTTGTGGTTGGTTATGGTAGTATTGGCAGGCGCCATGTACGCATTTTAAGAAAAATGATGCCTGAGGCTGATATTCGTGTGATGCGTCACAAACCTTATGATGGAAACATAGAATTTGTAAATGGAGTATTCAGCAATTTAAAAGACGCATGTGTCTTTTCTCCTCAGGCAGCAGTTATAGCTAACCCAGCTCCTTTTCACATTAACGATGCAATATCTCTTGCAAATATAGGTTGTCATCTTCTTATAGAAAAACCTATTTCTGATAAAACTGACAATGTTGAAGAGCTTATTAAGCTAGCAAGAAGGCGCAATATAATTTTACAGATTGGGTATAATTTGCGCTTTCTTCTTTCTCTTGAGTATTTTCGAAATAAAATTCAGAGCGGTTCAATAGGAAGGATACTTTCTGTGCGATCTGAAGTAGGTCAATACCTTCCTTCGTGGCGTCCAGATGGTGACTATACAAAACATGTCTCTGCACAAAAAAAGCTAGGTGGAGGGGTTTTATTAGAGCTTAGCCATGAAATTGACTACCTGAGATGGATTTTTGGTGAAATAGAATGGGTGAGTGCATGGTATGGAAAACAAGGAAATTTAAAGATAGATGTAGAAGATACTGCTCTGCTTAGGCTGGGTTTTAAAACTGAAACGTCGAAAGCTAACAATATAGCATCTTTAAATATTGATTTTTTACGGCAAGATAAGACGCGAGCTTGTATTGCGGTTGGGGAGCTTGGGTCGCTACGTTGGGATGGCATTACAAATAAGGTAGATAAATTTCAAGCAGATAATAGTGAGTGGCAAACTATATATAATTATATCGAAAAGCACGATGACAGCTATAATGCTCAATGGAAAAACTTTTTTCAATGTATAAAAACTGGCAGTACACCACGAGTAACAGGTGAGGATGGACTTGCTGTCCTTCATATCATCAAGGCAATATATGCCTCAAAAATTGCTAAAGGAGTTCAAGTTGCTATTGAATAAAAATATTAAAATTGAATTTCATACTAAAAGTTCAATTTATATATGAATGCTATTGCATTTATCTTTGCTCGAGGCGGTTCCAAGGGGCTTCCAGGAAAGAATATACTCCCATTAGCCGGAAAACCCCTAATTGCTTGGGCAATCGAGCATGCAAAAGCAATTGAACGCATACAAAGGATTGTTGTCTCGACAGATTCAAAAGAGATTGCCGAAGTCGCATTAAAATATGGAGCAGAAGTACCTTTTCTTCGTCCCGCTGAGTTAGCTCATGACGATAGTCCTGAGCTAGACTCTTGGCATCATGCCCTCAAATTCATCTTGGCTAAAGAGGGCGAGCTACCCGATGTAATGGTCTCAGTGCCAGTCACAGCACCTTTACGCATACCTTTAGATATTGAAAGATGTCTTGATTCTTATCAAAAGCATGATGTTGATACGATAGTTACCGTAACTGAAGCGCATCGCAATCCTTATTTTAATATTGTTAAAGAAAACTTAAATGGCACCTTAGAATTAGTTATTCAGCCGGATATTAGTGTCTCTAGGCGGCAGGATGCCCCTAAAACATATGATATGACAACTGTGGCATATGTAACCGACCCAAAATTTATTATCTCAAAAAACTCAATCTTCGCTGGAAGAGTAAAAGCAGTTCATGTTCCTCCAGATAGAGCTATTGATATTGACACTATGCTAGATTTTAAGATTGCAGAATTTATTTTTCATCAAGGTCGAAAAAAATGAAAACACTTAAAAATTTAAGCGATATGTCTGATCGACGAGCTCTCATTACAGGTGGAGCTGGCCATTTAGGTCAATTAATGGCTGACACCTTAGCTGAACTTGGAGCAGATATAATCTTACTTGATTTACCAGGGTCAAATTTCTCTGAAATTCAAGATCGTTTGATAAAGAAATGGAATACTGACCCACAAATTATAGCTTGTGACTTAGAGTTGGAAGAGGATCGCATGTCTGTAATTGACAAAATCAAATCAGATGGAAAAGGTTTAAGCTGTCTTATAAATAATGCAGCTTTGGGAGGTACAGCAAAATTAGATGGTTGGATTTCTGATTTTGAGGATCAATCACTTGAAACTTGGAATCGTGCTTTGGAGGTTAACCTTACTGCGCCTTTTCATCTTTCTCAAGCATTTTCCCCAGAGTTGAGATACGCTAAAGGTGGCAATATTATTAATATCACTTCTATCTATGGACAATTAGGACCAGATTGGCGTTTATATGAAGGAGTCAATATGGGAAATCCAGCTGCCTATGGGGCAAGCAAAGGTGGTCTATCCCAAATGACAAGATGGTTGGCAACAACACTAGCGCCAGAAATTAGAGTAAACGCTATCTCACCTGGAGGTATATTTCGGAATCAACCACAAAAATTTGTAGAACGATATATAAAAAAAACACCACTAAAGAGAATGGCATCGGAAGATGACTTCCGTGGAGCTGTAGCATATCTTGCATCAGACTTATCTGCCTATATGACCGGTCAGATTATTGGTATTGACGGTGGTCTGAGTTCACTGTGTTAAACAATAAGTTGGCGCAAATTATGAGTACTGATGAAAAAAAATTTATAGATTTGTCAAGAGAAAATTCATTTACCAATGAGGTAATAATTGTTGATGGACAAGCTCGTTCTGGAAAAAATATGGTGGCTATCCTTTTGACCACTATGGCTAGAGTCGAAAAAATGAGATTAAACAGTCAAATGGATAATATTCCAAGATTCTTCGGCTTAGGAAAAATGACAGAAGATGCAGCGATAATTGCTCTTAAAACGGAGCTCGATGAAAATATATATTATAACTCAATCTCTAGAGACGTTAACTTTCGCCTAAGTGACTATACTGGGGTCCTAAAGCAAGGAAAAAGATGGCTGTATATAAAAAGACTTTTTCAAGGTGCTGACGATGATGCAATAAAGCGAATCAAAAAAGAAAATCCAATTTTTCAAGAAATGACACATGATGGAATTCAGTATATTAATCTTTATTTCAAAGTTCTAGGAGATCGCTTAAAATTTATTCATGTGCTTCGCCATCCAGTAAATAATATTTTCGAGCAAAATAATCGCGACTTTGGGACTCGAATTGGAAAAGATCCAAGAGAATTACAGCTGACATTTAAATGGAAAAAAGATGTTATTCCTTTGATGGCGGTAGGTTACGAGGAGCTTTGGATCAAAGGTTCTCCGCTAGAAAAATTAGTGGTGATAGTAGATGCAATGTTTCGAAAAAATATAGCCTCCATTCAAAGTTTGTCTGAGCTGCAAAAAAAGCAAATTTTACTTTTGAGTTTTGATCATTTTGTAAAAAACCCTAAGCAAGATTTACTTAGGCTTGAGGAGTTTATTGGCCAAACATTCGGTAGTCAGTGCTCTCGTATTTTGCGTAGGGAAAATTGCCCAAGAGAGGTTCCAGCAGACCAAATAAAAGAGCGATATGAAGTTATTCATTCTTGTATTAAAGGTTCATATAAGGAACTTTTTGAAAAAATGATAGAAGATTACGATCAAACAATTACAGAGCTAGTGCTATAGAATTTAAATACATACCTTAATTCGAGAAATTTCCGTATTTGCTTTCTTTAAAAGTTAAGGATTAAATTTTTTAATGAAAAATATTTATTATGAATAAATCTGTATATGTAGGTATGAGTGCTGATCTTATACATCCAGGACATCTTAATATCATCCAAAGAGCCGCTGAGCTTGGAGACGTGACAGTGGGTCTTCTAACTGATAGCGCTATCGCAAGTTATAAAAGACTACCATACATGTCATATGATCAAAGAAAGATAGTTCTAGAAAATCTCAAGGGCGTTGGACGTGTAGTCCCTCAGACGACATTAAATTATACCACTAATTTGCAAAAATACAGACCAGACTTTGTCGTCCATGGAGATGATTGGAGGGAGGGTATTCAGAGTCAGGTTCGCAAGCAAGTTATCTCAGCTTTATCTGAATGGGGTGGTGAATTGATCGAAGTTCCATATACTGATGGAATTTCATCTACTAAGCTAAATAAAGCACTAAAAGAAATAGGCACAACCCCTGACCTCCGACGTAGGAAATTAAGGCGTTTATTAAATGCAAAGCCGTTGTTACGATTTATAGAAGCACATAATGGCCTAACTGGATTAATTGCAGAAAATATAAGTATCGACACTGATAATAAGAAAAAAGAATTTGATGGCATGTGGGGGAGCAGCCTCACCGAGTCAACAGCGAAAGGGAAACCTGATATTGAAGCTGTTGATGTCACGTCTCGCACACAAACTTTACATGACATCATGGAAGTCACAACTAAACCATTAATTTACGATGCTGATACTGGTGGAAAAATTGAGCACTTTGAATTCACTATTCGTACATTGGAGCGCTTAGGTGTTTCAGCTGCCGTGATCGAAGATAAAGTAGGCCTAAAAAAGAACTCTCTTTTTGGAAATGATGTTTTTCAGAGCCAAGATACCATCGAGGGATTTTGCGCTAAATTAAAAGCCGGAAAATCATCTCAAATCACTGATAGTTTTATGATTATTGCCAGAATTGAGAGTTTAATTCTCGATGCAGGAATGCAGGATGCGGTGGCTCGAGCAGAAGCTTATATAAAAGCAGGAGCTGATGGTATAATGATTCACAGTCGTCATAAAGACCCTGCCGAAATTTTTGAATTTTGTAAAATTTACCAAGGTTTTTTAAACAGAGTTCCCCTTGTAGTGGTCCCATCCAGTTATAACTCTGTTACGGAAGAGGAACTTCAAGCTCTGGGTGTAAATATTGTTATATATGCCAATCAGCTTTTGCGAGCTGCCTATCCTGCAATGGAAAATACGGCTCGTTCAATACTAAAATATGGTCGCTCTTTAGAGGCAGATTCTGAGCTTCTCTCTATCGGAAGCGTCTTAGAGTTAATTCCTGGGACAAAATAATGATCGATCCAGCTGAGCTCTTTAAAATTTTTCGTAGCGAGGGTTTAACTTTTTTTTGCGGGGTGCCCGATTCTCTTTTGAAAGAATTTTGTGCTTATATTACAAAACATAGAAATCCTGAAGAGCACGTAATCACTGCAAATGAGGGCAATGCTATAGCTTTGGCAGCCGGGCATTATCTTGGAAGCGGAGCACCAGGTGTAGTCTATCTACAGAATTCCGGATTGGGTAATACAATTAATCCCTTACTCTCATTAGCAGATAAAGAGGTTTACAGTTTACCAATGTTATTGCTCATTGGCTGGCGTGGCGAGCCTGATCAAAAAGATGAACCACAGCACGTTAAGCAAGGAAGAATTACACCGAATTTACTTGATGCAATGAACGTTCCTTGGTACGAACTCAATAAAAGCAATGATTATCAACTGGAGGTCTCCAAAGCATTTGACCAGATGAGAATAAGCCAAGCACCAGTTGCCTTACTGGTTCGCAAGGATACCTTTTCGAAAGCTAATATTAAAAGTGAAGAGCGCCAAGAATATCCTCTTACTCGAGAAAAAGGGATACAGGCAATAATTGATAACCTTGTCCCTAAAGATATTATAGTTTCGGCAACAGGAATGATATCGCGAGAATTATACGAGTATCGTGCCCTCAGAACTGGTGATCATAGCAATGATTTTTTGACCGTCGGATCTATGGGTCATGCCTTATCGATTGCCCATGGTGTTGGATTAGCAAGAAAAAATGAACGTGTCATTTGTCTAGATGGTGATGGCAGTGTTCTAATGCATATGGGTTCACTTGCTATTTTAGGGCAACAGGGCCCGAAAAATATAGTACATGTAGTTTTGAATAATGGTGCGCATGATTCAGTGGGTGGACAGTTTACAGTCGGGTTTGGTATCAATTTAGTTGGGATTGCACAGTCATGTGGATATCGACAAGCTGTGAGTGTAAATAGTTGCGAGGAAATAAAAAAAATACTTTCTATATGGCAGGATCAACCTGGCCCATTGTTTCTCGAGGTACGAATTGCTCGGGGGTCACGAAAAGATCTCGGCCGACCAGCTACAAGCCCGATAGAAAATCGTGATGCTTTTATGAGAAAATTAGGTCTTTATGGATAAGGATCTGCTAAAAAAATGGAGCGCTTTCAATCCTGTAATTATAAATTTTGGAAGAGGTGTTAGAGTAGACCTAAAAAGAGAGCTTATAGGCCGTCAAGGAATTGTTGTCACTTCACCTCGCGGTAAAAAGCAACTAAAAAATGATCCAGTGTTGGGAAAGATTTTTGTAAATAATAAACAGTGGTTATGGATAGATGATATTCAGTCTAATCCAGAAATAGTAACGCTTGAGAAGTCTATTTTAAAATTTAATAATTTTACACCTGAGGTCGTTTTAGCTTTTGGTGGCGGAAGTGTAATAGATAGCGCCAAAGTGATTGCCATATCTATGGCAAGTAAAATATATGACATAAAAAAACTACTATTAGATCCAGATGCTACAAATAAGAGAACAATTCCCCTTTACGCTATACCCACTACATCTGGTACAGGAAGTGAAACCACTCCTTTTGCTACTGTCTGGGATCATAAAGATCATCGAAAGTATTCTTTAGCGGGTCCTGCAGTTTACCCCTATAGCGCTTTTGTTGATTCCGAGCTCACTGATGGGTTACCAGATTTGATCACCGTTAGTACTGGTCTTGATGCGATAAATCAGGCCGCAGAGTCAATATGGAATAAAAATATGACCACATTGACCGAGGCTACAGCGGGTCGAGCACTTAAATTGGGGTTAACTGCATTACACAGTTTAATAAAGGACCCAAAAGATAATAATTCTCGTGACGATATGGCAGAAGCCAGCTTATTGGCAGGTATGGCGATTAGTCAGACACGCACCTCGCTTTGTCATTCTATTTCATATCCGCTAACAACCCACTTTGGTATTCCACACGGCTTAGCTTGTGCTTTTACTATGCCAGCAGTGCTTAGACTCAACCTATCAGCTGATGATGGACGATTTATCAGGTTAGCTTGTTTGTTGAATGATAATCCTAAATCTACCCAATATGATCTTATTAAAAAATTTGATGCTTTAAATAAAGAGTTATGTGTTTCCAGCCATATAAAAAATTTTGTTGGGAACATTGATCAACTTTTAGATCTTTCAATAGAGATGCAAACCCCCGGACGTTCTGATAATAACTTAGTTAGTGTCGATGATAGTGATATTCGCAATATCTTAAAGTCTTCATGGGGATAAAGTTGTTAAAAAGGTAATATATAGAATTGAATTGGTAGGAGATAATTGGATTTGAAAAAATATTTTTACTTCATGACATCAGCTCAGACATGGCTTGATATGGCTATTAATTTATATGATGAAAATATAGCTGAGCCAGTGTTTTGGTTGGGCGACGATTGCCACAGAGAAAAGGCAAAAAAACACTTTAGAGATTGTTATGTATCAGTTATGAATGACATAGTTCATTACCCATGGAGACTTGAAAATAATCAATATAATTCAGAATTCTCAGACTTTTTTCTTTCTGAAAATTATATAAGATGTAAAGATGCTTGCATTAAAATGATGGATAGACTTGATCATATTGGAATGTTCAATAGACTTGATCGAGAGATGTATTTAAAGATAATTTCTCATTGGGCATTAAAAAAAGTTTCGGAATTAAAGCCTGATGCCTTGATAGTAGCTGAGGCGCCTCATTCACATGCTCAGTACTTAATATATGAAATATTTTTGTATTTGGATATACCTGTAGTGCAGTTCTTATCATGGTCGATTCAGCCCGTTGTTATGTTGCAACAGGTGAAAGAGAATAAGCTTATTCCAGTGGAAAAAACTTTCTCTATATCTGAATGGAAAGAAATAAATATTAAAATTGAAAACTATATAAAAAAAGTATCGAATTCAGATAATTATCAGAATTTTATACCCACGAGTATTGGGACTCAAAGAAGGAATAGCTCCTCTAAACTAAAACGTCTCTCTAGATTCTTTTCAAGAAGAAAATTACGTGAATTAGCTGCAGAAGAATACAGAAATAGAAAATTTAAATGGAAAAAAGAATTTCTCCCAGTAAATCCGCAATTTATAGGCGTCCTTATTAGTGAGTGGATCAGAAAGGATAAGGGAAAAAATGTACTCAAAGCTTTTCACAAAAATATCGATACATGTGATTTAAGTCAAGATTATGTATACGTTGGATTGCATTATGAACCAGAGAGATCGACAAATCCTGACGGCGGACCTTTCCATGATCAGATACTAGCGATAGTGAAACTGAGAAAAATTTTGCCTCCTAATGTTGAAATATATGTTAAAGAACACCCCTCTCAATTTTATATTCATAAGGGTCCCCGGGGAAGAAGTCCCCTTTTCTATGACGCAATTAGACGAATAAAAGGGGTTAGATTAATAGATATAACTATCGAAAATCTATCACTGATAAGAAACGCAAAAATTGTTTGCACAATAACAGGAACCATTGGTCTTGAAGCGGCAGCTTTAGGAAAAAAGACCCTCCATTTTGGCAACAGTTGGTATCAAGGTATGCCTAATACTATTCGCTGGTATGACGGGATTACTTACGAAGAAATTATGAATTTGCCAAATGCGAGTCCAGACGATGTTTCTAGGCATTTAATAGAATATAAAGCTACTTATGGTGTTCCATGCTTCAGGAATGAGTCGGGTGTTGGATATGTTTCTGCACACAATAAGTCACCAGAGTTTGCTGCAGCAGAAGTAAAAGGAACAGCGCACTTAGCGAAACAATTTTTTAAAAAAATTTAAAGATCATTATGAAATTAGGCGCATTAATATTTTCTAGATTCGACTCCAGTCGTCTTCCAGGTAAGGCATTATTGGATATCCATACTCGTACTTTATTGGGCAGAGTTCTTGATCTAACAAAGAGAGTATCTAATATAGATGAAATTATAATCGCGACTACAGACAGGGAAGTCGACAACGTTATAGAAAAATTTAGCGATATCGAGAAAGTTAAAATTTTTCGAGGCAATTTTAAAAATGTTGCATTACGGGCCATTGATGCTTGTGAGTGTTTTGGATTAGATGGATTTGTAAGGATATGTGGGGATAGACCTTTTTTTGACTCAGATCTTGTCAGCCAGTTAGCGATGATGTTTAAACAAAACGATTATGATCTAGTTGTAACTCCCCACAAGAAAAATATTCCAGCTGGATTAACTGCCGAAGTTATTAGTATTGACGTATTACGCGATAATATTAAATACTTTATGCCGCCGCATGAAGAACATTTAACTTCATATTTCTATGAAAATGCTGACTCATTCAATATTAAATCCATTGTTCCACCTAAATATATAACAAAAGATTTGAATATAAGACTTGTTGTTGATAATAAAAGAGATCTCGAAAGAGCCCGATGGATAGCTTTAAATCTAAATAGCAACTCGGTTGAGCTTTGTATGTCAAAGATTATTTCCTTGGCCTCAAATTGGGAAACTGAAAATCCGACCGGCTTTACATAATTAAAATTAAAGTTAGTTTTTAATCAATCAAAAAATTAATGATTTTTTTTACTAGGAGAGAGTAATGATCGTCTTGGGAATCCATGATGGACACAATGCAAGTGCAGCTTTGTTGATAAATGGAAAGCTTGTCGCTGCGATTGCTGAAGAGCGCTTAACAAGAAAAAAACATGAGTACGGATTCCCAGGTCAAGCGATTCAGGCGGTTCTAGAGATTGCAGAAATTAATATTCGAGACGTTGATCATATTGCAATGTCAACAAAAACACTACCGCCAGCCTATTATTACACACTACGAAATGCCAATTTTAGCATTAAAGATTACTGGAAAGAACAAAAGGAATATTGGTATCCAAAGTTATATGAAGGCAAAAACCCTAGTTATACCGAGATTTTTTCTGAGCATATAGATCCGAATAAATTCCCTTATGATGAAACATTAATTTCTGATGAAAAGGATCATAAAGGTATGTGGAAGGCAAGAGTAAAACATTTAACAGAAATATTAGGTATCAATAAGGATATAGTCTCTGTTCATAATCACCATGATTGCCACGCTTATTATGGATACATTGCTAGCCCTTATCGTAAAAATACACCAGTCTTAGTTTATACGATGGATGGTGGTGGTGATGGCCTTAATGGGACCGTATCAATTGGCGAGCCAGGTAAACCACTAGAATTTCTCTCTAGATCCTCCAATTGCAATATTGGAAGAATGTTCCGCTATACCACTTTATTATTAGGTATGCGGCCCACTGATCATGAGTACAAATTAATGGGTCTTGCTGCATACAATATCGGTGACTATGCCCATGAAGCTTATAAAGTTTATGCCGAAACTCTTCAGGTGGACGGTTTAGGGTTTAAATATAAAAATAAAATAAAAGATCACTTCTTTTACTTCAAGGAAAAACTTGAAGGTCAGCGGTTTGATTCAATTGCATATGCTATACAAAGACGAACTGAAGAGCTACTAACAGAATGGATTGGAAACGGTGTGGAGTATACAGGTATCGGAAATATAGTAATGTCGGGGGGAGTCGCTCAAAATATTAAAGCCAATAAATCTATATGGGAAATGGATGAGGTTGATCAGGTATTTATACCTCCTGGACCAGGTGACGAGTCAATATCGATCGGTGCTGCTTATGCCGAAGCAATAAAGCAGGGTATGGATATCAACAAAATTGAGTCAATCCCCAATGCTTATTTTGGAACTTCGTATGATGATAAATCTATTGAAGCAGCTATTAAAAAAGCTGATACAAAGGATTGGATTATTAGCAAGGTTAAGCCTAAGAATGTAGCTACTCTTCTTGCAAATGGTAATGTGATAGCACGCTTCGCATCGGATAAAGCAGAATTTGGTGCCCGTTCCCTTGGAAATCGTTCAATAATAGCTGATCCGAGAAGGTCTGATGTGATCCACCATATTAATAAATTGGTGAAAATGAGAGATTTTTGGATGCCGTTTGCACCAAGTATTCTGGCAGAGAGAGAAATGGATTATATGGTTAACCCTAAAAATATCGACGGTAGGTTTATGGCAATTGGTTTTGATTCAACTTTATTGGCTAAAGAGCACATGCCTGCTGGCCTTCATCCTTTTGATCGGTCGGCTCGTCCACAAATTGTTTATCAAAATGAAAACCCAGGATACTATGCAATCATCAAAGCTTTTGAAGAAAAAACAGGCGTCGGTGCCGTCCTTAACACTTCCTTTAACATTCATGGCGAACCCATTGTGGGTACTCCTGAACAAGCTATTGATACATTTAATCGTTGTGGACTTCATCATCTATTATTGGGTTCTTGGCTTATTAGCAAGCCAAAAAATTGATAAGTTTCAGTACTTATAGCATTTTTGCACATATATTAGGCTAAAGGAGAAATGATCTGACAATTGGTATCTTAATAGCAAGTTATAGCAAATCCAAGAAAGCAACCAGTATACTTCGTCAGATAAATGGTCGCCCAATCTTAAGTTACACATTAGCTAAAATTTCTAAAGTAGTAAAAGATTCTAAGATTATAGTTGCTATTTCTAAAAATCCATATGACGACGTGATAGCTGAATATTGCACCCGTTCAGAAGTTAAATGCCTAAGAGTCAATGATGACGATGAGTTGACTTGCAGTTTAAAAATATATAGTTGGGATTTTATAGTTAGACTTGATGGCAGTGATTTTTTGATTGATATAGAAAAACTGAAATCTATGATGACAGTGGCTGAAACAAATTGCTTCGACTTTTTAGAATCTTTGCCAAATACTACTGTTAAATATGATACGGGTATTCAGATTATCAGAGCTGATTTTTATCTATCAATTAAAAAGAATATTAAGCAACCTCAAAGATTTGACCAAGTATTTCTATGGTTAAGCAAAAATAAGGAAATTGGACGCCGATTCGTCTATGAAAATCATCGATATCCGAGATTTCAGCCGGGCTTCGATTTAGAGGCGACTGCATGCGCTCTTGGCGAAATATTTTCATCCACAGCTAAGTCTGCTACGGATATCACAATGAAAGATATATATGACAGCCTTGCACTTAAGACTAGAACCTCTCCTTGGCAAGGAGAGGTTGGACCTTTAATGATTGCCGAAATCGGCGGCAATCATGAAGGAGATTTTGAGGTGGCTAAGCATATGACTAAGCTTGCGATCAAAAGTGGAGCTGATTGTATAAAGTTTCAGTTATATCAGGGGAATACTTTGGTGAGTAGTAAGGAAAGCCCTGAACGCGTTGAGCATTTTAAAAAATTTGAATTATCACAAGAAGAACATATTTTTTTAGCAAAGATGTGCCTTGAGGCTAATGTTAAATATTTAGCATCAGTATGGGATTTGGAAATGCTTAATTGGATAGATCCCTATCTGGAATATTATAAAATAGGTTCAGGGGATATGACTGCTTGGCCGATTTTAGAGGAATTTGCGAAGCGAGATAAACCTATTTTGATCTCAACTGGTTTATCCTCTACGGAGGAAGTTCTGCAGACTATAAGATTCCTGCAGCGAATCAACCAAAATTACACCCAGCCTAATATGTTGTGCATCTTACAATGTACATCTATGTATCCTATACCTGATCAAGATGCCAATCTAAAAGTTATGGACCTTTTTAAGCGTGAAACTGGCTTATCCGTAGGTTATTCAGATCATACAACAGGTACGGATGCCCTGTTGGTAGCAGCTATTATGGGTGCGGATGCATTAGAGTTTCACTTTACGGACACTCGTGATGGAAAATTATTTAGAGATCATGAGGTTTCTTTGGATGTACAAGAGGTCATATCTCTTAAAGAAAAAATTAAACATTTAAAAACTTTTCAGGGCGATGGTGTTAAGTTACCGCAACCCAGTGAAATCAATAGCGGACATGAAATTTCGTTTCGTCGTGGTGTTTACTTGATTCGTGAAGTAAAAAAAGGTGAAATCATTAACGTCGAAGATTTAGTTTTTTTACGCCCAGCACACGGTATTGATGCCCGAGATTACCAATCTTTAATTGGAACAAAAGCCTTACGAGATATCTCGCCTTTGAGCCCACTATACCATGGTCTTGATTATTAAATTTATCTATTAATTAGAGCTTATTATGAATTCGAAGCCCCTTGTTACTATATATATACCTTGTGGAAATTATGGTCGTTTCTTGAACCAGTCCGTCGAGAGTGTCTTTAATCAACTATATACAAATTGGGAATTAATAATCATTGATGAAGCATCAGATGATGACACCGCAGTTATTTCCCGTGAACTTCAAAGCCGGTTTCCCGAAAAAATTACACTCATCCAGAATAAAAAAAGTATAGGGCTGCAAAAAATTGCCAATAATGTGTTAAACATAGCTAATGGAAAATATTTAGTTCGCTTAGATGCAGATGATTGGTTTGATGAGTGTGCTTTGTTATTAATGGTTGCAAAGCTAGAGGCAACTCCAAGCGTTGGTCTAGTCTATGGCAATTACTTTTATACTGATTCTGACGGAAAGATTCTTGGTATAGAAAGAAGATGGAAAATAAAGAATAAAGATATTGGGGGTCACCTGCCACCACATGGCGCCTGTACGATGTTTAGAACTCGATCATTAAAGGCAGTTGGAGGTTATTCGGTGGATATAAATGCACAAGATGGATGGGAGCTTTGGTATAAACTTTACCAAAGAGTAGGAGCAATAAATCTTGATATACCTTTATTCTATTATCGTCAGCATAATTTTTCTTTGAGCAGAGACTCGAAGCGTTTACTTGAAGCACGCTCAAAAATTTTTGATCGCATAAGCTCAAGTTTAGAGGGAGACTATAAGCCAACTATTATAGCCGTGATACCAGTGCGTGAGTCCTATCCTGGGTTTGAAGGGGTGCCCTATAAATTACATAATGGCCAATCTTTATTGGCCAAAGCAATTTTGGAGGCATCATCTTCCGATAAGATAAATGCAACTATTGTATCATCTGAGAGCCAAGAAGTTTTAGATTACGCAGAGGGCCTAGAAAAGAAAGGCGATGTTCCCCCCCATACTAGAATTTTAAGAGATAAAAACGACCCTTCCAATAAAAATATTCCTTTAAGGAACCTTATGATCTCAGCTGGTGAAAGTTACTATGACAAAGCTGGAGTTCATCCAGATGCTGTAGCTTTTCTGAGTCTACATGCTATAAATAGATCGATAAATCATATTGATGAGGCTTTAAATATCCTCCGTGTTACTGAAAGTGATACTGTAGTATCAGTTCAGGAAGAGCGTGAACCAATGTTTATATATGGAACAGCCGGGCTAGAGTTACTCAATCCAGGCCGATTTCAAGATTTAACTTATGATCGTGAACGTTTATATAGTTTTAATGGTTCAATTTTAGCGACATGGTGGGATGTATTGAAAGAACATCATTTGTTCGGAGAAAAGATATCATCAATAGAAATGTCTGCTGAAGACAGCCTTCAGCTCAAACTGATGCCTACGATTGATAACAATGAAGTTTAATTTTAAGATTTTTTTAACAGGAAAACTATTATAAAACCTCATAGAAAAAAACTAGTACTATCTAGTTCATCTTTTTTGATCCCTAATCATAAGGCATGGTTAAGTTATCAAAAAATTTATGATGTGGAATTTGCAAATTATGGAAATTGGAGCGGTGCACTCATCGCATCAGATCCAGATGTAATTTCCGTCATTATAATTAATCTATCAGATTTTATTGAGATTGACACAATCCCCGTAGAAGAGCCGAAAGATTTAATGTTCTCTATCACTTCTCTTCTGAAAGCTAGATTAATAAAAGCAAAAGAGCCGACAGTAATGGCTGTCTGCTCCGAGGATAGCTACCAGGCTCAAAGAAACTCAAAAAAAATAAGCTATAAAAGAAGATTCTATATCGATTTAATCAGCGAGCTAGAAGTTATAGCGTCAGAATTTACAGATTTTTATTTTGTAGATCTAGACCACCAGTTTTCTGAAGACGGAACAAAAAAGGCCTACGATTTAAGAAATTGGTATTTTTCTCATTGTCATTTCTCCACGAGAGGACTGCAACAAATTGCTGAGAGTTCTGGAGAAATTTTGAAGCGTCATTATGAACCTCCATTAAAATTACTAGTATTAGATTGCGATAATACTCTTTGGGGTGGAGTGATAGGAGAAGATGGACTAGAGTCCCTTACAATAGGGCAAGATGGTATTGGGTTAGCATTCTTAGACTTTCAAAAGCATTTAATACGACTGCAAAATGAAGGGACCCTTCTAGCCCTTGCTAGCAAAAACAATGAGGAAGAGGTATGGCATGTATTTGATAACCATTCTTCAATGGCTCTGAAGAGAGAGCATATAACTTGCGCTAGAGTAAATTGGCAGGAAAAGTCTGATAACATCAAAGAGATTGCAAAAGAATTAGATTTGGGTTTAGACAGTATTGTTTTTTGGGATGATAATCCCTTGGAAAGAGAAAAAATGAGGATTTTACAGCCGAGCGTAACTACACTGAATATTCCCGAAGATGTTTTAGAATGGCCGCAATATCTCATAGGTTTGAACTGTTTTTCTAAATCATCCTTCAGTGCAAGTGACTATAAAAAGACTGATCAATATCAGGCGAGGGCTATTTTTCAAAAAGAATCTAAGAATGCCATAGATATGCATGCTTACCTTAAGTCTATTAAACTTAATCCAAGCGCAAAAAATCTTAATTCATCGTCTATGAAAAGAGCTTTGCAGTTATGCCAAAAAACAAACCAGTTTAATGTTCGAACTATTCGACATTCATCTTCAGATTTAAAGGAGCTGTCGCAGAAGCAAGAAGATTTTTGTTTTCTAGTAAGTCTATCCGATATTTATGGCGATCATGGCGATATAGGTCTCGTTTGCTTAAGTCGATTTGATAGACAAATCGTATTTATTGACACATTCTTAATAAGCTGTCGCGTACTTGGTAGGCAGTTAGAAATATGGATATTGTCAGAGATTGTAAAGCGATGTGAACTGTATGACGTTAAACAAATCATTGGTGAGTTTATACCAACAGACCGGAATAGTCCTGCTGAAAATATTTTCAAGGGAAATGGGTTTAAAAAAATTAAACAAAAAAATAAACTTCCAGAGAATATTGCAAATATATTATCGCAAAATAGTAGTATTTTCAGTTTATCATTAATAGATTTTAATCCCAGTAATCTTGACTTATTTGAGGATGTTTAATTGAAAAAATTTAATGAGTCTGACCTGTTTGAGATTCTCAAAACAACTTTTCCTGATACCGATATACCAAAAAATGTTTCAAATCTTAAAATGGGGAGCATAAAAAAATGGGATTCATTAGGCAACTTCAATTTACTTTTAGCTATCGAGGATCAATATGATATTAGGTTCTCTTTAAATGAAATTTCGGAAATCAAGTCTATTCAAATGATTATTAAGGCACTAAATGAAAGGAGCATTTGAACTAGATATCGGTAAATCGCTCGAAAAAGTCAATATTTTTCCGGGTGATACCGTGATGATTCATGGAAATGCCGGAGTGGCCGCTCAATATAGAGATATATCTGCTAAAAATCAGATTAACTATTTACTCTCAAAAATCCTTGAATATATTGGCCAAGCGGGCACAGTTGTTGTCCCAACGTTTTCATATAGTTTCACTAAAGGTGAGGATTTTAACCCTAAGCTAACACCAAGTAGAACTGGAAGTTTTAGTGAGGCTTTTAGGCTTTATCCAGGCGCTATTCGCTCGAAGAATCCATTATTTAGTGTTGCTGCCATAGGTAGTCACTCCAAAATATTTCAATCTTCTGACATAAATGATTCTTTCGGCTCCAATACTTGCTTTGGTTTGATGAATGATCTGGATGGTAAGATTATCAGCCTAGGCGATGACATAAAACAGGGTATTACTTACATACATTATGTTGAACAAGCATGCAATGTAAGCTATCGATACATGAAAAAATTTAATGGTAATCTAATCCTTGATAACAATATAAGATATATTGAAACAACTTATTATGTACGGGATTTATCAATCAATTCAGCACTAGATCTAAGTCTTTTTAGAGATACTGCATCTAAAGAAGGACTTTTATACTCTCATGAGGCTGGGAGGTTTCCGATTATGGCTATAGGCGCAAAAGATTGTTCAGTTATAGCTGAATCACTTTTAATAAAAAATTCAAATGCACTTATTTCAGAAAGACTATCAAATTCATGAAACTAGCATCTATTTTTTATATGACTCTATTGGCAAACAATATATTGGGAGTTTTGGGGAAAAAAAATCCCAATTTTTTTTGGTGTTTTGTGCATCATTGTTAAGAAAAACTATGAGTAATAAAATATATAAAGATAAAAATTTACTTCATGTTTTTGCCGTGTCCAATCAAGTGAATGCGGTCGTTGCATATGAGTATATAAAAGAAAATCAAATTAAATTCGATGATATAAGAATTTTTTTTGTTAGGGATGTATCTACACTAAATATATTTAAGGGAATGAAATTTTTAGACTGTGAAAGAGGATTATTTGAGAAGATAGGCGATCGGTTTTTGAATTTTTTATCCCATAAAGTAAAAGTTAGAAGAGCCATTGAGTCCAATAAGAAACCATTTATATATTATGTAGCATGGCTTGATGAGACAGCTCGTGAGGTTGTGGCCTCCAAATACTGTGAAGGTCATATTTATACGGAAGAGGGTGATCAAGCATATAAAGATTTTCCATTATTTTCGTCATCACCAGACTATAAACCTATTCCCAGACATATAATTGGGCTCCACAAAGATACCTGTTATTGGCGTGATGATGCTTTGCTTTGGGTCGGCATTTCAGAAAAATCATTTAAAACTGCACCTATGAAAAGAAAGTATATTTTGAAATCTCTTGATCATTTCAAAAAGTCATATCAACCAATGCTGAAAGATTATGAGAATATTTTATTAATGCCGACACCTTATAGGCTTCCAAAAAATGAATGGAAAAAATCGATAGTTAAGCTCGCTGAAGGCCTGCAGGAGCCATTTGCACTAAAACTTCACCCAGGTTACGGAGCTAACCCAAAAACTTATAAAGAATTTGAGGCATATTTAATAGATTTAGGATTTTCTCAATCAATTGTTTGCAATAGTGAGGTCATAATTGAAGGAGAGATGCTCTTCAATCAAAAAAAAATAATTGGAGATAGATCTTCTCTTTCGAGATATGCAAATTTATTTGGTTCGATATTTGTAGAAATTGATTTTTTGTATGGAGAATTTTATTAATAAAATGATTACACAGAAAGATAACTTTGGAATTACAATAATACTTCAATTTATTATACTAACTTTTATATTTTCGATACCTTTTCAATATAGAATTCATGATCTAATACAAATACATCACCATTATGCAAATATTAGCATATCCCTCTTTTTGTCTCTCTTATTAGTGTTAGTATTCTTTTTCCGAATAATCAGCGAGAGAAAATTAAATCAGATAAGTCTCTGGCCTATATTTATTATTGGCTTTATTTTTTCAATCGATTTCCTTATGCATAAATCGAGTCTAGACGCGATCCACAAGACGATAATCGCAAATTTATTTATAGGCTATATCATTCTAATTGAGATAGAACGCTCAGGTTTTAAGTTTGCCGAAAAGTTAATGGTATGTTTCATAATCTCTTGTTGTATAGCTGCTTTTATATGCTTGCTCTCAGACGATTTTTTTAAAAGGGGATTCAGTCTTAATACAGATGAACTAGGTTATATTGATTATGGAAAAATAGTTTTGAATAGGACGCCAAATGAGACTTCTTTATGTATTTTGATTGGTATAGGCGCCTCCTTTTTCATGATCGATCGTTACATCAAAAATAACAAAAATAAACAGATAGTTACGGTATATTTGGCTATCATTTTAATGAGCAGCTCTATATTAGATCTAGCCACCAGGGCATCTACAGTGGGTCTACTTCTTGTATATATATTTTGGATGATTATCTCATTATACAAAAAAAGAAATAGACTAAAGGTTCTCTTGATTTCTCTTAGTTCCCTTATATTTTTAATAACAATTTTGATGGCTGATACACTTTTGAGTTCAAGATTTATGGATAATAAAGGTGCTTATGACAAAAAAGTATTTATTCCTAAAGATTTAGATAAAAATATAGATTCAGACCAAAAACAAAACCTTGCTTTAGTCAATCCAGATCTTCCTGAAGATACAGACTCAGAACAGACTTATGTCTCAAAATGTAAATTAAAACTAACAAATAAAATAGAGCTTACTCAGCGTACTTCGTCAACAAGAAATTTAGGTGGCAGACTTGAGGGCTGGGAATTTGCTGGCATGATGTTAAAAAATAATATGTTTCTTGGTTTAGGGTCAACAAACTATCAATGTATAGTATTAGAATACGGTATAATGAGTCCTCAAAATTTAATAATTGATATATTTATTGCCAGTGGTTTAGTAGGGTTTTTGGCATTCATGTCTCCATTTGTCCTTGTCATAGGCCCTATCATAAAGTCACAGATGGAATTACTTCAATCGGATGCTATGTTAATGACTTGTTGCTTAGGAGTACCAATCGGCATAAATTCAATGATGATGAATTCATATTTACTTAAAGAGTGGTGGATGGCTTTAGTTTTTCTCATAAGCTATTGGTCTATGACCCTAAAAAATAATAATTTAGTTGATTCTGTAAGTGATAGATAAAAAAAAACATATCTGTTTATTTATTCCCTTACTACATACTGGTGGTGCCGAAAAAGTCATAATAAGCATTGCTAACTGGCTAGCCTCTAGAGACATCGTAGTTGATTTGGTATTGCTAAGGAAAGAGGGCGTACTTTTGAAAGAGGTCTCCCCTGATGTGAATATATTTTTTTTAGGGTCAAAAAGACTTCTTAGCTCTCCTCCTAAACTTTTCAACTATCTGAGGCTAAGAAAACCCACTGTGCTCTTATCAGCAACTACATTTGTAAACATAGTAGCAGTTTTTACCTCATGGATAAGTTTTTCTTCAACAAGAATAGTTGTTACTGAACATAGCAATATTGATATGTCAGTCCAAGATCAATCAAAAAATTTCTCAATGTTTTTTGAGCTGATGATTAAGTTCTTAATGAGATTTTTTTATAAAAAAGCGTCAAACATTATCACCGTATCTAAAGGGTCTGCAAATTCATTAAGTAAATACATTAACATTGATATTAATAAAATCTGTGTTATTTATAATCCAATTTATACAGAAGATATGATGAAGCTATCTTTTTCTAAGATGAACCACCCTTGGTTCTCTTGCAAAAAAACTCCACTGGTTCTGGCAGTTGGTAGGCTATGTCGAGCTAAAGGTTTTGATACCCTTATAAATGCTTTTCATATTGTAAAAAAGAGTAGAAATGCTCGATTAGTCATATTAGGTGAGGGTAGTCATCGCGAGCAACTAGAGACTCAAATCTCAAATTTAGATCTCAATAATGATGTATCTTTGTTTGGACAAGTTGAAAACCCGTTTGCTTATATGCGTAATTCTGATTTATTCGTTTTATCCTCAAGATGGGAAGGCTTTGGGAATGTTCTTGTTGAAGCCATGGCATGCGAAACTCCAATTATCAGCACGAACTGCTTTTATGGTCCAAGTGAGATTTTAGAAGACGGAAAATGGGGAAAACTTGTTGAAGTAGATAATCCTCAAGAGCTTGCTAAGGGTATCATTGAGGAATTGGATAAAAAACACCAGAGCAATCTCAGTAGAGCCAAAGAATTTTCGACCGATATTGCTTGTGAGTCATATTACTCAGTATGTTTCCCGAAGAGATAAAAAGAAAAATTTATAAATTAGATAAAAAAAATTGCAGTGACATACTATTAAAAATCTTTTTTTAGCCTTGTTATTGTGCTGTATTTTACTAGGGACTTAATATGTTGGATCTAAATAAAAATTTACTAGGAAAGGAGCTGTTAGATTTAGCTCAAAGAATATTCCCGTTGAATAGGTCATTAACAGGCGATGGCAATCGCCAGACGCTTAAAATTTTAAAAGAATATATTTCTGATTTAAAAATTTATGAAGTTAAATCTGGAACCACAGCGTTTGACTGGACAGTTCCTCAGGAATGGAAGGTAGATGAAGCATATATAGTAACTCCAAATGGAGAAAAAATTTGTGATTATCATCTTAATAATTTAAATCTTGTTGGATATAGCATTCCATTTGAAGGAAGCCTTTCGCTTGATGATCTCGACAACCATCTTTTTTCAAATGATGAGATGCCCGAAGCCATACCATATGTGACAAGTTATTATAAAAAGTCGTGGGGTTTCTGTATCTCAAGAACTGATAGAGAAAAATTAAAGGACGGAATATATCATGTTGTAGTCAGAACTAAATTGTTTAACGGATCTATGACCTATGGTGAGGTTTTAATAGATGGCGAGTCTGAAAAAGAAATATTTATGTCAACTTATATTTGCCATCCTTCAATGGCTAACAATGAAGTTTCTGGACCGACAGTTTTAACATATATATTAAAGTGGTTACAAGAAAGAGGAGTTAAGCCTAGGTATACTATTAGAGCAGTCTTTGTTCCGGAAACCATAGGATCTATTTACTACCTTAGTAAAAATCTCTCTGAACTTAAAGAAAAGGTAATTGCTGGATTAAACTTTACCTGTGTTGGAGACGACCGTGCATATTCAATTCTGTATTCAAAATATGCTAACACTACCACAGACAAGCTTGCAGCCCATGTAATAAAAACAGTTTGTCCAACATACAAGACATATGATTGGTATGACAGAGGAAGCGATGAGCGACAATATTGCTCTCCAAACGTAGACTTACCTTTTATATCACTAATGAGGTCAAAGCATACAGAGTACCCAGAATATCATACATCTTTGGATACAATAGGAGATGTTGTCACTGCAGACGGACTTTTTGGAGGTTTTGATATAAATCAAAAACTGATCACAGCGATAGAAAATCACTATTATCCAATTACCACCATCACATGTGAGCCGATGATGAGTAAAAGAGATTTATATCCTTCCATAACGCAAGGTAGAAGAAGACCTCCGTCAGTCAGATTAATGATGAATTTTTTGAGTTGGTGCGACGGAACAAATTCATTGGTTGATATTGCTGAGAAACTTAATATCCCTGTTTGGGATTTATATGTTATTGCAGAAAATATGTTTTTAAAAAAACTTATCAAGAAGGCAAAATACAAACCCTTTTAGATACAAAAAAATCTAACATCAAAAATAACGAAAAAATGATAATGAGCAAAGCGAAGTTTTTAATTCGACTCGATGACGCCTGCGAGACTCAAGACGAAGCTAAATGGACGGCAATAGAAAGTCTTCTTGAAGGTCTAAAAATCAAGCCAATAGTTGCTGTTATTCCAAGTAACAGTGATATCAGCCTCCATTTTAATAAAAAAAATACCAATTTTTGGGAAAAAGTGAAAGATTGGGAAAAAAAGGGATGGACCATAGCTCAACATGGTTATCAGCATACTTATCACGATATAAAAAAAGAACTGCTTATATTACCATTTCATAATAGGTCTGAATTTGCTGGCCTTGATTTTCAGCAACAAGCAGACTTAATTGAAAAAGGGTACGCTAAATTTATTAGCCATGGTATCAAGCCGAAAGTTTGGATTGCACCAAGCCATGCATTCGATAAAAATACTCTTGAAGCGCTAAAAAATATTACACCTATTCGAGTTATTAGTGATGGCATTGCTTGTCATCCATTCCCGCAAGAAGATCTAATGTTCATACCTCAACAATTATGGTGGCCAAAATGGAGACCTTTTGGTGTTTGGACAGTGTGCCTTCATCCAAATTCTATGTCCTTTGAGGAGATTGCATCTCTTGAGCAGATTCTTTGCAGTCGATATTTTTCAGAAAATATGATCTCAATCCATGATGCGTTGCAAGAAAAAAAGTCTTTAGGTTTTTGTTCAATCATTTATAGATATGCATTTTGGTATTACTGGAGATTAAGGGAACTAATAAGTAAATACAGATAACTTCTGTTCAAAGATAATAGCTCTAGGGCAAAAAAGAAAAATGATTAAAGATAAATATAAAAAATTCTTTTTAAACATTGAAAATATATATTTTGCAAAAAAAATCGTCAAATCAAATGCAGATATTACTATTTACCACCAATGTATTGAAAAGGGCCTACTTAACGTTAAATTTATATCGCCCATAATAGACCTAAGTGAGAATATTTTAAAAATTGAGGAGAATTTTCGTAAGTCTCTACGAAATGAAATTAAATACGCTAATAAAAATTATAAAATTGATACTAAATTTGAACCAAACATTTGTGATAATCTTATATCAGATTTTAGGAACTTTTACGGCCCCTTTTCTCGAAAAAAGTCTATTCCGGACGCCGACTATTCAAAGCTTGAGAGACTTAAAGAAAATATTATCATTACTTTCGCAAAACATGAGGACAAGTATATTGTATGGCACCTTTATCTAGCAGATACAAAAAAACTAAGATTATTATACAGTGCATCGTTGTTAAGTGAAAATAAGGATGAGGCCAAGCTAATTATAAGGGCAAATAAAATGTTACATTACAGAGATATAGTTTTAGCTAAAGAAAAAGGATTTCTTGAATACGATTTAGGTGGAGTTAACCTAAATGATAAAAAATGTGAGGGAATAAACAAGTTTAAATTTGCTTTTTCAAAAGATACATCCATGACCAATAATTTTATCATAGCCAATACTTTCCCTGGGAAAATATTATTATTGTTTAGCAGAATACTAGGCAGAAATTAAAGTGCTCAAATATAAAATAAACCACAAGATAAAGTTATTTTTAGAGAAAATAAGAGGCATTGAATTGACTAAAATAACGACTGCCAGTGAGTTGGGGTTGGATCCACAGAAATTTTTTCAAAGTTCTTCGTCTGGCGGCCGAGAGCTAAGGGCTGTGCTTTTAGAGCTGGACATAAAAGAAACAGATCGTATTCTTGACATTGGAAGCGGTAAGGGGGGAGCTATTTATACTCTTCATCAATTCCCATTTGAACGTATTGATGGAATTGAGATATCTAAAGAATTAGTAGATATCGCTAATGATAATATTGCTAAATTGAATTTAAAAAAAACTCAAATATTCTGTCAGAATTCTAATAAATTTTCTCAGTTCGGATTGTACAATTTTTTTTATCTTTACAACCCTTTTGATATACAGACCTTACGAGAAACAATTTTAAGGATAATCGCCCAGCGACAAGAATTTACGCTCATTTATAATAACCCAACGGGTCATGCCATGCTCGTTAAATTGGGTCTAAAATGCTTTAGAAAAAGGCGTGGATCTTTTAATTGTGAAATCAAGTTATATAAATTTTCAAATAAAAAATGAAATTAAAATGAATAATAGTATTTTGATCATCGGAGGTCGTGGAAATTTATCTAAAAATCTAAAAATAATGATACCTGAGGCTACTATTATTCCAAGTAATCATATAAAAGACCTTGGCAGCTTACTTAAGTCTGCCGGTAAATCGTCAATAGTCTATAATGTTTGCTACAAAAGTTCGTTATTAGCTAAGAGGGACTCACCAAAGGATTATGCAAGATATTCGTTTGAAATTTTATCTGAATTTGTATCTATATGCTTAAAGTATGAAAATCTAATTGATAAGATTATTTTTACGAGCTCTTCTGCTGTATATGGAGATAATTCATTTGCAAAAGAAAGCGATCCAACAAATGCTACGAGTTTATATGCCAGCTTGAAACTTTCATCGGAACTATTCATAAAAGAGCACTTAGCACATACATCAATAATATTACATATCACACGTATATTTAACATGTATGGAGGGTTTGATGATTTTTCAGTTATTTATTCTATAAGCAAAGCTCTAACAGAAAAAAATAGTTTTACCTTAGTGAATAATGGTAAATCAGTGCGCGATTTTATACATGTATTAGATGTTATTGAAATATACAAACGCTTGCTATCAAATAATTCCAGCTCTACCTTAAATATTGGTAGCGGTACTGGTCTTTCAATCATCGGAGTTGTTGAATTAGCTGAAGGTATTTTTAATACAAATCTGGTCAAGACTAATTTAAAGCTGGATGAACCAGCTATTTCTTGTGCCTCAACAGACAATTTAATTGCAAAGGTTGGAGCTATAAAATTTATACACATATCAGGATACTTCGAAGAAAAATATAAAAAAATTAAAGATGGCGGTGCTACCTGAAAATCCTAATTGTTATTGATAATTTGGGATCTGGAGGAGCGCAAAGGCAGGTAGTTAATATCGCTAACGCTTTATCTGACTCCCACGAGGTGACCATATTTCTGTATCGACTAAACTCGAGTTTTTTTATGAGCTCTCTAAAATCAAACATAGTTGTTGCAAATTTTAAATATAGTAAAAAAATTGGATTTAATTGGAGAGTTTTGTGGGAGTTAAAAATTCTTATGTCTCGTGTTGATGTCATGATGAGTTTTTTACCTGCTTCTAATATATATTGCGCTTTGGCATCTTTATTAGGAAAGAAGCCTAAGCATATTGCTTGTGAAATGAGCATAGTCAACGAGTCTGAATCTAAAATCAGGAGGATTCTCGCAAATTTTGCTAATTTTTCATCTAGTCACGTAATTTGCAATAGCATTACTCAAGCCGAATATATTCGATCTTTACCAGGTATGAAAAAAAAGGTTTCGGCTATCTGGAATGGTTGCGAAACAGTATCTGAAAAACGCAGAAATAGTCGCAATCAATGCCTTAGTCTTATTATAGTAGGGCGTGTGGCATATCCAAAAAACGGAGTTAGATTTCTTGAAGCAATAAGAATATTCTATGAGCGTAACGGATTTGCTCCAAATATATCCTGGGCTGGCAGGGATGATTCCGCTAAAAAAGATAAACTTATGAAGTTGCAAATGATAGATTTTTTAGACACTTTTCCAGCTATAAAAGAAAAATTTCAATTTTTAGGAGAAGTGAAAAATATAGGTAGCCTATATGCAAACACAGATGCTCTCATATTACCTAGTTTATATGAGGGGGTTCCAAACGTGATCTGTGAGGCTATGTTGGCTGAATGTCCCGTGATAGCATCTAAAATCTCTGATAATTTAGAGATCCTGGGAGAAAATGAAGATCGCGGCTTTTTATGTGAGCCTTTCTCGCCAATGAGCATCTGTAAGGCGATAGAGCGGCTAGCTACAACATCTCCGGAGATACTAAATAATATGGTCAAAAATGCCAAAGAATTTGCGAGGGACCATTTTTCAATACTAACAATGAAAGCTCAATATGATGAAGTCATAAATAACATAAAAAAAGATTAATTAAACTTTATAAACCAGTATATGAAAAATATGGCTAAGAAGATAAAAGTGTATATTGTTGGTGGGTTTCCACCTCCAACAAAAGAAACTTATGGCGGGCAAGTGACAGCGTGTATCAGGCTTCTTGAATCTTCATTTACCAAATCGTATGCAGTTAGCACACTTAATACATCGCAAATATCAAACCCTGCTCCTCATTTTTTAATAAGACTTATGTTTGCTTTAAAAAGACTCATATTTTTTAATTTATATTTGATCTTCATGAGACCTGATGTATCTATAATTTTTCTCGGGTCAGGATCTAGCGCGTTAGAGAAAGGTGTAATGGTTTGTTGTGCCCGCTTGCTTAGAGTCCCGATAATAGTATTTCCTCGTGCTGGCGCTTTAATAAAAGAATATTTGTGCAAAAAATGGTTTGCTACTTTTATTAGGCTGACTATTGGTAAATCAGATCTATTTTTATGTCAGGGAGCATCCTTTCAAAAATTTGCAATTCATCAATTGGGCTATGACAAATCGACTTCTCCTATAATTCCAAATTGGACGGCCTCGGAGGAACATCTTCATATTGGAGAAAGACGCAAATATGATAAATATAGTGATTGTCCTAAAATTTTGTATCTTGGATGGATGGAAGATTTCAAAGGCGTAATAGATTTATTGGAAGCAGTCCTTTTATTGCGTGCAGCTCAAATTAATTTCCATATAACCTTTAGTGGAAAAGGCGGTGCATTGGCTACCGCCCGTAGTTTTGTAAAGTTACATGGACTTGAGAATTACGTTTCCTTTACTGGATGGGTAGACCCAGCTGCAAAGGCTGCATTGCTTGAAACTTGCGAAATCTTTGTGCTACCCTCGTGGAGTGAGGGCCTACCTAACTCCATGATCGAAGCGATGAGTGCAGGATTAGCATGTGTTCTTACCAGTGTAGGAATGATTGAAGATTATGTAGTTGGCGGACGAGACGCTCTGATTGTCAGCCCAAAAAATCCAACAGAGCTCGCTGATGCAATAAAAATATTACTGATAGATTGCACTGCTCGTGAGAAAATCTCAAAAAATGGTTTACTATTGGCCCGTTCAAATTTTACGTTAGAGCAAGGTGTTAGTTTGCTCTCAGATGAAATCAATAGGATTACTATCAAAAAATAATTATTTTCCCGTATAGAAGGCTTAAAAATGTTTAAAAAAAGTATATTACTAATTACTGGAGGAACTGGCTCTTTCGGAAATGCTGTGCTTAGCAAAATATTGCAGACTGATATTAAAGAAATTCGCATATTTAGTCGCGATGAAAATAAGCAAGATATTATGCGAAAGCACTTTAATAATCCTAAGATTACTTTTTATATTGGAGATGTTCGTGACTACCAATCAGTTCTTAATGCGGTGCGCGGCGTTGATTTCATATTTCATGCTGCAGCACTAAAACAGGTTCCTTCCTGTGAATTTTTTCCGATAGAAGCAATGAAAACAAATATTATAGGTACCGAGAACGTTATCGAGGCAGCTATAAATTGTGATGTTAAGAAAGTGATCTGTTTGAGTACAGATAAAGCTGTTCATCCTGTTAGTGCTATGGGTATATCCAAAGCATTGATGGAAAAAGTTGCCAATGCGAAGGCACGCAACTCTGGCTCCACGATGATTTGTTCCACGCGTTATGGAAACGTAATAGCATCCCGTGGTTCCGTGGTTCCTCTATTTGTAAATCAAATCATAAATGGTAAACCTATTACACTCACTGATCCAAATATGACAAGATTTATGATGACCCTCAATGATGCTGTAAAACTTGTTATTTTTGCTTTTGAGCATGGTAATTCAGGAGATATTTTTGTTCAAAAATCACCAGCAACCACTATGGAAATACTTACAAGATCGCTATTAACTGTTTTGGATAAAAAAGATTACACTATAGATATTATTGGCACTCGACATGGCGAAAAACTCCACGAAGTTCTGCTAAGTAGAGAGGAAATGCTAGCTGCAGAGGACCTTGGAGACTATTATCGTGTTCCACCAGACTTGCGTGATCTTAGTTATAATAAATTTACAGATCAAGGGGAAATAAAAATAAGCACTTCAACAGAATACAATTCTTATAATACCACTCAATTAGATTCGCGTGCAGTTCAGAAATTATTAACAGATCTTAAGTTTATTCAAGCCGCTATGATGGGTGACTATATTGATCCAGAAAGCTGATCGATTGAGAAATATATGCGTGTTTTAATAACAGGATCATCAGGATTTATAGGAAAAAATCTCAAAGTTCGACTTGAGGAACTTAAATCTTTTGAGGTGCTAGAGTTCACTCGTGATCATTCAATTGAGAGATTAAAAGACTTAATACACGACGTTGATGCTGTGGTCCATCTTGCTGGAGAAAATCGTCCTGAGGATAAATGTCAATTTGATCTGGTGAATGCTGGTTTAACAGAAACAGTTTGTAATATCATACAGAGCACAGGTAAGCATATCCCATTTATTTTTTCTTCCTCAGTTCAAGCAGAATTGGATAATCCTTATGGTGTTAGTAAATATAAGGCTGAACAATTAATTAAAAAACTGCATGAAGATACAGGCAACCCAGCTGCCATATATAGGCTACCTGGAGTTTTTGGTAAGTGGTGTCGTCCAAACTATAATTCAGTAGTAGCTACTTTTTGTTACAATTTAGCTAATGAAAAACCTATCCAGATAAATGTAAACCACACTTCAAAATTACCATTAGTTTATATAGATGATCTGATAACAAGCTTTATCTCGATACTCCAAAATATTCCACAAGGACTTTGTTGGCCTAATATAGAACCTCAATATTCTATCACTCTGAGCGAGCTAGCTGCACAAATTCATGCTTTTGAAAATTCGCGCACCAAGCTTTTATCTGAAACTGTCGGAGTGGGGCTAACTAGAGCACTCTATGCAACATATATTAGTTATTTACCAGCTTCTAGATTTATTTATGACTTAAAAAAACATAGCGATGAGCGCGGTTCTTTTGTTGAGATGTTGAAAACAAAAAATAGTGGGCAATTTTCATATTTTACTGCTCACCCAGGAGTAACTCGAGGGGGACACTACCATCATACAAAAACTGAGAAATTCTTGGTGATTTTTGGTACTGCCCGGTTTAATTTTCGTAACATTAGTACCGGTCAAACATATGAGTTAGTTTGTTCAGGGGAAAAACCACAAATTGTCGAGACAGCACCGGGATGGACTCATGAAGTTACAAATATTGGTGAAAATTTAATGGTTGCTATGCTTTGGGCAAGCGAAATCTTTGATAGCAATAATGCTGATACTGTAGCATGTGAGGTTTTAAATGAAAAAAATTAAAGTGATCACTGTTGTTGGTACACGTCCGGAAATCATACGTTTGTCTCGAATAATTCCAGCACTTGACAAGTATTGTGAGCATACACTAGTCCATACGGATCAGAACTACGATATAAATTTAAACCAAGTATTTTTTGATGACCTTAGTATACGTAAACCTGATCATTTCTTAAACAGCGCCAAAGATAGTATTGGGCCAGCTAATACAATTGGAAATATAATCATTAAGATTGATGAAATACTGCAGGAAATACAACCAGATGCTATGTTGGTGCTGGGAGACACAAACAGTTGTTTGTCGGTTATCCCTGCAAAACGGAGAAAGATTCCGATTTTTCATATGGAGGCCGGTAACCGCTGTTTTGATATGCGAGTTCCCGAGGAAACTAATCGCCGTATAGTCGATCATACTGCTGACATTAATTTAACTTATAGTAACATTGCTAGAGAGCATCTGATGAGAGAGGGTATCTCTGCTGATTGCATCATTAGGACTGGAAGTCCAATGCATGAAGTATTAAATTATAATATGCAGAAAATAGAGTCGTCTAATATCCTCTCTCGGTTAAATATAACTAAAAATAAATATTTTGCTGTAAGCTTTCATCGTGAAGAGAATATAGAGCCTGAAAAGTCTTTTAATAGACTGGTAGTTATTTTGTATTCTCTTGCAAATGATTATAGTTTACCTGTCATCGTATCAACGCATCCAAGAACTAGAAAAAAATTAGATGACCTTAACGTAAAATTTAATTCATTAATTAAATTTGAGAAGCCAATGGGTTACCATGATTATATTCATCTACAAATGAATGCAAAGGCAGTTTTGTCAGACAGCGGAACAATTACCGAAGAATCTTCAATACTAAATTTCCCTGCATTGAATATTAGAGAAGCGCATGAGCGCCCAGAAGGAATGGAAGAAGCTGCCGTAATGATGGTTGGATTGGAGATAGATAGGGTGAGACAAGCACTTGCTATACTTGAACATCAGTCACGCGGCCAAGATAGGATTTTGGGGTCGGTAAATGAGTATATGACTAAAAATGTAAGTCAAAAAATTGTGCGTATTATTCATAGTTATACAGATTATGTTAATCGAGTCGTATGGAAGAAATACTGATAAATGCGAATACTGATCGTTACTCAATATTTTTGGCCTGAAAATTTCAGAATCAATGATCTAGTCTCAGAGCTTAAGAATCGCGGACACAAATTAACTGTTTTGACAGGTAAACCAAATTATCCATCTGGAAAAATTTTTCCTGAATTTCTTGATCAGCCAAGTGAATACCGAGAATATCGTGGTGCTGAGGTCATTCGAGTACCTATGTTATCGAGATCATCAGGTTTTTTTCGACTAAGCTTGAATTATTTGAGTTTTTTAATTGGAGCAATACTTTGGGGTACTTGGAGCCTACGAAAAAAATCATTCGATTTAGTTTTTGTCTACGGCCCCTCTCCGATAATAGTAGCATTGCCAGCTATCTTATTGGCTCGAATAAAAAGAATCCCTATTGTTTTTTGGGTGCTTGATCTCTGGCCTGAATCACTGTCTGCCGTCGGCGCTGTTCGATCAAAAACAATTTTAAAATTAGTTGGTTCTTTAGTGGGTTATATTTATAAACACTGCACACTGGTCTTAGGACAGTCACAATCTTTTATTAATCAAATTGCTATTTATTGTAAGGATAAAACGAAAATACGTTATTATCCTAGCTGGGCTGAAAATTTATTTGATACTAAGTCTCTCAAAGCACCGGAAGTTCCTATTAAAACTAACTCATTTGACATAGTTTTCGCTGGAAATATTGGAGACTCTCAGGATATGCCAGCAATTCTTGATGCTGCAGAAATACTTAAATATAAAAACAATGTACGCTGGTTGATAATTGGTGATGGTCGAAAGTATAAATGGTTACAATTAGAGGTCAAACGGCGAAAATTGCAAAAAGAAGTATTAATTCTTGGTCGATATCCAATTGATCGTATGCCATCATTTTATGCACACGCAGATGTTTTGCTTGTTACTTTAAAAAAAGATCCAGTATTTTCATTAACCATTCCCGCAAAACTTCAATCTTACTTAATGGCTGGTATACCAGTGTTAGGGATGCTTGATGGAGAGGGAGCGAACCTAATCTTAAACGCAAGGGCTGGTATACCTTCTCCAGCTGGAGATTCAAGAGCATTAGCGTCGTCTGTCCTTGAGATGATGACAAAAAGCCCATCAGAAAGAAGTAAGATGGGAAGAAAAGGATGTGAATATATTAAAAAAGAGTTTGATAGAGGTGCTCTTATTTCTACTTTAGAAAATTTCTTGAATGAAGCTGTTCAAAAATATAAAGAAAAAACTATTATAAAAAGGTAAATTATTGTCGTACTCAGATAAATTAATTAAATATAGTAGAATCTCTTCTAAGCCAATATTAGCACTTCCCCGTTATGCTAAGCTTATGATTGCTATAAGCGTCGATATAAATCTATGTATTATGACCCTTTGGCTCGCACTTTATTTGCGGTCAGGTGAGTTTGTCATGTTATCTGGGGAGGTTTTTTTTGGCGCGGTAATATCGATATTAATCGCTCTCCCAATTTTTTTCATTCTAGGATTGTATAAAACAATTTTTCGATATTCTGGGATAGCAGCTGTCTTGAGTATATCTCGAGCTCTAATCATATATGGATTACTTTTTTTTGTAGTAGTTATGGTGATTGGAATTCCAAATATTCCCCGAACAATTGGAATTATTCAGCCATTGTTACTATTTTTCGCAATAGGGGGCTCAAGAGCAGTAGCAAAATATTGGTTAGGTGGCTCTTTGAGGGCTCAATTGCTGTCTTCATCTATACCAAAAGCTCTTGTTTACGGTGCAGGTGTTGCTGGAAGGCAACTTGTATCTTCGCTAAAAAATAGTTACGAGATACAGTTAGTCGGATTTTTAGATGATGACGATCGATTGTTTGGCCATATTTTAAATGGACAGCCTATTTTCCCCCCAAACGACTTAGCCAGCTTAATTTTGTCAAAGGGAGTGACATATATTCTTTTAGCCATCCCATCTGAAAGTGATCAAACCCGTAACAAAATTTTAAAAAAATTACGTAAGCATAAAGTCACAATTAAAACCCTACCTAGATCGTCTGATCTCATTCGAGGTGAGGTAAATTCTTCAGATCTTCGTGAGCTTGATATTGACGAGTTATTAGCAAGAGACACCGTTTTACCAAGTCATATCTTGCTTTCAAAAAATATAGAATCAAAAGTAATTTTAGTGACCGGTGCGGGCGGCTCAATTGGAAGCGAGCTATGCAGACAGATTGTCAAACTTAAACCTAAAAAATTACTGTTACTTGATATAAGTGAATATAGTCTTTATAAAATATATAGGCAACTAGAGTCTATTATAGAAAAATCCAATGAGCCCTCTGATTTGATTATTCCTTTACTTGCCTCAGTTCAGGATGAAGATAGGATCACGGAGATTGTAGATGCGTGGAGGCCTGATACTGTTTTTCATGCCGCCGCCTATAAGCATACTCCTTTAATAGAACAAAATTTAGTAGAAGGAGTAAAAAATAATGTCATTGGTACGCTTATAATTGCTCAAATTTCAATGGAAAAAAATGTATCTAACTTTATATTGATTTCAACGGATAAAGCAATTAGTCCAACCAATATAATGGGTGCAAGTAAGCGTTTAGCAGAACTTTGTTTACAGGCATTATCTAACAGTAAAAATAAAAAAGGTAATACCAAATTCACTGCAGTTAGGTTTGGGGATGTATTAGATTCATCGGAAACAATTATACCAAAGTTTAGAAAACAGATTCTCAATGGAGGGCCAATAACGCTTACACATAAAAATATTAGTCGCTTCTTTATGACGATCACAGAAGCTGTTCAGCTATCTATTCAGGCCGGAGCAATGGCTAAAGGGGGAGATATATTCGTATTAGATATGGGCGAGCGCGTAAAAATTTTAGACTTAGCTTATAAGATGGTTGAGCTATCTGGGGTTTCTATAAAAGATGAAAATAATCCTCATGGCGATATTGAACTCAAAATAACAGGACTGCGTCCAGAAGAAAAGTTTTTTGAGGAGTTACAGTTAGGAGTCAAGCCTCAACCAACAGCAAATCCAAAAATCAGCAGAACACAAGATTCATACATTGATTGGGAAAAACTGAAAGTAGATTTAGATATGCTGAAGGTCTTACTTAGTAATTCAAATGTCGAAGTAATAAGTACTTTATTGCAAAAACTGGTAAAGGGTTATAAGCCTAATAGTAAAATTGTTGATTCTGTCTTCACCAAGCAAATAGGACCTTTCAGCAAACAAGATGATACATGATCACCATTAAATTATTTTCTTTAACCCTGTTTCTCTTATAAGAATACAGGGTTTTTTTTAGCCTCTAGTTTGCTCAAAATAAAGAAAAGATGTTATCGTGTACAAAATTTTTTTATTTAAATTCAATAAAGGTGATCGATATGATCGATTCAGATTGGCTAGTTGTTATGACCAAGCCAAGAATGGAAACCGAAGCAAAGGAGCATTTAGCTGCCCAGCTTATTGAGGTTTACCTGCCTTTATGGAAAGAGCTGAAAAGACGAAAAGGTGCTTGGCAGACAACTATCTCTGCTATGTTTCCCCGTTATTTGTTTGTCAGAAAATCTTACAGGGACCAATCTTTATCATCAATTCGGTCTACTCGTGGAGTAAGTAGACTAGTGCATTTTGGAAAAGATCCAGCATGGGCAAGCGATAAACTAATCAACGATATACGTAATTTCGAGGCTTCACAGCTTAATTATTTGGATCAACTCAAACCTTTTAAAAAGGGAGATCGGGTAATAGTATTAGATGGACCATTTAAGGGCGTGTCAGCAGAGGTATTCTCATCAGACCAAGAGCGCGTGTTATTAATGTTACAAGTACTGGGGGATAACCAAAAAATTGAATTTTCAACAGGAATTTGTCAAATTTGTTGACGATCAGTAACTAATTCCTTAGTGATCATTAGCACTATTTATAATCTTAAACTTGAGTATTCTTTTTCGAAAAGATATTTCAAATCGTAAATAACATTTATCTTGGTTGCAAAGCTTGATATCTTCTTTGCCCCCAATTCTTTAAACTTATTATGCGCAACAGCAATGACTATGGCATCGTATTTATTCGATTTAGGCTCATCCACCATTTTTATTTTGTATTCATTTTTTGCAATATTGCTATCCACCCATGGGTCATAAACTTCCACTTGAGATCCATATCCTTCTAAGTCATAGATGATATCCATAACTTTGGTATTGCGCAGATCCGGACAGTTTTCTTTAAATGTAAGACCCATAATTAAAATTCTGGATTTGTAAACATCAATAGCTTTTTTTTTCATTGCTTTAATAAGCCTAGATGAGATGTATTTGCTCATACCATCATTCATTCTTCTACCCGCAAGAATAATTTCAGGCTTATATCCAATTGATTGAGCTTTATGAGTTAAATAGTACGGGTCAACACCGATACAGTGGCCTCCAACTATACCCGGTCGAAAGGGCAAAAAGTTCCATTTAGTTCCAGCTGCCTCGAGCACCTCTTGCGTATCGATATCCATCTTGTTAAAAATAATAGCAAGCTCATTTACCAGAGCTATATTTAAATCCCTTTGAGTGTTCTCTATAACCTTCGCAGCTTCAGCAACTTTAATACTCTTTGCTTTATGAGTTCCTGCACTAATTATATCCTTATAAAGATCGTCAATTAGATTTGCAATAAGTGGTGTAGAACCAGATGTTATTTTTTTTATATTAGTAATGCGGTGTTCTTTATCTCCAGGATTTATTCTCTCTGGACTATAGCCACAAAAAAAATCAATATTAAATTTTAACCCAGAGTATTTTTCAATGACCGGAACACACTCTTCTTCTGTAGCACCTGGATAAACCGTTGATTCATATATGATTATACCGCCTTTTTTAATCACTTTACCCACTAATTCACTTGCTTTAAGCAATGGTGTGAGATTAGGCTTTTGCTGATTATCAATTGGAGTTGGTACTGTAACAATAAAGCAATTGGCAGATCTAAGATCAGCCTCTTTTGTAGAGAAGAATAAATTTTTTGCACTTTTAAGCTCTTTATCCGTAACCTCAAGAGTTCTATCGGTGCCGCAACTTAATTCTTTGATACGTTCTTGGTTGATATCAAAGCCTATAACTGAGTATTTTTTTCCAAATTCTACAGCCAAAGGGAGTCCTACATACCCAAGACCAATCACAGCTAGTTTGAGGTCCTGAATTGATTCTGGGTTATCAAGGCTCATTTCTTCTACTCTTAATTTGAATATTATTATTTTATGCTTTAGCGCTAGCTCTAGAAGAAATCTTTTTGTACCACTCAAGGGTTTTATTATTCTCTTTTGGAATCCTCCTTTTAACCCACTTAGAGAAGTCAACAGCAACAAAAGCAGTAATATCTGCCATAGAAAAATTTGGACCAGCAACAAACTCATTCTCTGTTAAGTAGTTTTCCAGCCAAATATAAAAATTATCGAGGGTATTTTGACCTCTTTCAACAAGTCCCTCTATAGCAGGGGTTCCATCCCGCCCTGGAAGGCTTCTAAATGAAAAGCGTTCGTTAGCAGCGTCATTTCTAAATGCCTCAGATATAGCTATCATTCCGTCAAATTCCATTTTACGCTGATATCCTTCTACCCTTGCCTTCTCTAGTGGATTTGTTCCAAGCAATGGAGTCTCAGGATATATTTCTTCAAGATATCTACAGATTGCCATAACTTCATCTATTTTTGTTCCATCATCAAGCTCTAAAACAGGCAATAATCCCCTAGGATTTATCGATAAAAAACTTTCTGTGAGATTTTCACCACCTATAATATCAACTTGAATTTTCTTAATATCTAAACTTTTTTCAGCTATAAACATTCTCGCCCGTCTGGGATTTGGTGCTATATTGCAATCATAAAGAATCATTATCTCTTATCCTTTTCAAGTATCTATCCGCAAGCTTTATGTAAGAAGAGTACACTTTTTTATATGTTTTTGAAATTGATTTCACTTTATTAAAACCAACTGAACTTAAAAAAATAATTTACCAGCCAAAAAAGGGATAACTGTCTCTACTCGAAGTGTCCGCTTCCCTAATGACAAATGTTCGAAACCGATCGAAGTAAATTTTTGAAATTCATAGTCTGTAAAACCACCCTCAGGCCCAATAGCAATCAAAGTACTTTTCTTAATCTCTTTCGGGAAATATTTAGTTGTACAAGGGTGAGCTATTAAAGTTTGAGTACCCCTAACTATAGACGGAAGTTCGTCTTCTACGAACGGTTTAAAGCGTTTTTTTATGACTATCTCAGGTATGAGAGTTTCACTAGCTTGTTCTAAACCAAGTAATAGCTCTTTTCGAATATTTATTTTATCAAGCTGAGGCGATTGCCAGTAGCTTTTTTCGACTTTACAAGTATTTAGTAGATACATCTTTTTTATTCCTAAAGAAGCTATAGTCTGTAGAATCCTTCTGAGCATTTTAGGCCGAGGAAGTGCTAAAATGATAGATAATGGCAGCAGCGGAGATGGCTGAACCTTAAGCGAGACCTTCAGTGTCACAGATTCAGAATCAATATCTTTTAGAATAGCAACACCTGAGTTTCCGTTTAACAACCCCGCTTTTATTGAGCTACCTATCGTTGCCTTTTTAATACCCAAAATATGTTTTGCTCTTCGTCCATACAATTTGACTATATCTTTGCTTTCTCCTAAAAAATCTTCATTATCTAAAACAAGTATATTCATCAACTTACATCTCAATATAAATTTATTTAAATCTTTTTAAATAGAATCCTAGTAAGAAATTTAATAAATTGCCAATTATTCCTAATGATCAGGTTAATCGTTGAATCATGGCATTTTTTAGTGGAAAACGAAACGTGAGGCATTTGAGCTCAATAAAGAAAAATACTAGAATTTCTGTGCTATAGTTAATTATTATGACCCCAGTAGTTTCTCAGAGGATCGTTATCTTTCAAAGATTTAATGATATGTTCTGCAAGCTTTCTACCACTTAACCAGGCCCCCTCGACCCTCCCATTATTTAGCCAATCAGCACAAATGCCTAGGTTCTTTTCTTTATCCCAAGCATAACCTCTATCCAACGAGGGAGTTGCTTCTGCGTAGCGCCATAAATGGGCCTGTGACTGAACAGGAATCGCACCGCCAAGAGCAATGAATTCTGTGATTAGAAGATCAGCTGCTTCTTTTTTTGTAATATTAAGATGTGATTCGGTCCATTCAGAAGTTGCATGAAGCACCCATGTTTCAGCATCACCTCTTTGAGGTTTACTGCTATTCCTTGCCATCCATCTCAGGGGACCTCTATTAACGAAAGCAGCATCGAAATCCAAATCTACCTTTTTTTCAAAGTTAAGCATTACTGCCCAAGACCCTGACATTTTAGTACTCCGTGCAATTTCAGTGAGCTCAGGCGAGTTTTCTTTAAAAAGCTTTAATGCTTGAGGTGCAGGAATAGCTGCAATTATGATATTAAAATTACTTTTTATAACTCCGCTTTCTTTGCTTTCAAGAGACCATCTAGGGTAACTTTGAGGTCTGATAAAAACTGACTCAATAGTTGTTTTTTTTCTGATAGAGAGACCTCCAGAAATAAATGCAGCTGGTGTCGTCATTTTGGGAACACCCACATAACGATCAACTTTGCTAGTGCTTCGTCCACTACTAAAAATAGATAGCATTGAGGATTTTAACTCCTCTATACCTAAACTAATTCGATCAGAAAATCGCTTTGTACTAATATTAGTTTTTTCAAATTCTTTATCGCCTAAAATAGATATTTTTGGATTCCATACTTTTGCTACGCCTGCCCCAATCCACCTATCTACCTCCTCCTTGAAATCAGAATTTTTTACAGTGAAGTACTGCGCGCCGTGATCAAATTCTGAAAGTTCATTGCGTCTTGTAGCCATTCGACCTGATAAATTTTGGCCTTTGTCAAATATCTCAACATCATAACCAGATTTTTCCAGAGTCTTAGCACAGGACAATCCTGCAATTCCTGCACCAATGATACCAATAGATTTTGTTTGCAACTTAGGTGCCGTGCTATCCATTACTCTGACCACCAAGAATACTCCTATTCTTTAGTTTGTTACGAGATTTCAGTATAATTAATTATATAAATATGTTTTAAAGAATTCTTTGTTCAATTTTTAGGAATGAGTCTCATCTAAAAAAGCAATTATAGATACTTATTTAAGTTAATCGAAAATCTCTTACTTAAATTTTGCAGCACTACCCATGATAATAATCGTAAAATAAAGAGCACGATATGACAAATTTTTTTAATGAAAAGTATAAAAAAGATACCTTATTTTTTGATGGTTCATGTCCAATGTGTACCAAAGAAATAAAACTGCTAAAAAATATCAGTAATGGTGGCCTTAGTTTTGTGGACGTTCATAAGTGTGAGATAGATAAAAATTTGCCGCCAAAATTAGATATGCTTAAAGTTCTTCACCTAAGAACTGCACAAGGTGGTTGGATGAAGGGTGTTTCTGCTACAGTCCAAGCATGGTCGCACACAAATTGGGGTTGGATTTTTAAGCCTTTATTATGGCCCTTAATTAATCATATTGCCGAATACGTATATGAAAAATGGGCTGAAAAAAGATATCGCCGGCTATATGATTGCGATACATGTGTCGGTGAAGATCAGTGAATGCGCTTATAATCGGTGGTAGCGGTGGTATAGGTATGGGGCTCGTTAAGTCTATACTTAAAAATAACCATACTTGCATTATTTATGCGACCTATGGAAAATCTAAACCAGAGTTTCATGATCATAGACTCACCTGGTACCAATTGGATGTAACCAAAGAGGATGACTACAAGAGCCTCTCTGCCGACCTAAAAAAAATAGACTGGATAATTAATTGTGTCGGTATGCTTCATACAAAAGATAAGGGGCCAGAAAAGGCAGTTCGAGCTATCGAGCCAGAATTTTTTCTTGATAATTTTAGAGTCAATACACTACCAACTTTATTAATAGCTAAATATTTTTCTAGATCAATTCTAGAGTCTAAGGCGTCAATTTTGGCTGTCATCTCAGCTAAAGTTGGTAGCATCCAAGATAATAGGCTGGGAGGTTGGTACAGCTATAGAGCCTCAAAAGCAGCCTTAAATATGGCGATAAAGACGATATCACTTGAATGGCAATATAAGGTTCCAAATTGTTGTGTCGCCGCTCTTCATCCAGGTACAACCGACACACAGCTATCTGCACCATTTCAAGCAAATGTAGCTATAAAAAAACTTTTCAGTGCAGATCAAACAGCAGCATTGCTCATTGATGTTATAGATAACCTTAATTCAAAAAATAGTGGGAGATTTTGGAATTGGGATGGTAAAGAAATACCCTGGTAAAGATAAAGTCTTCGATTTATGGCTGAGGTTTTTCAGATTTAAAGGTAAAGTTTAGATAATAATAGATGAATATATAACAAAATATTTAATGCTTTTGATATAATTAAATTTCATTTGGCGTCTTCCATGTGAGCTTATTCTTTTTGGTAATAACTATCATTCTTGACAGGAGAGTTATCATTCACCATAAATTAATGACGCCTGATTAATAAACAGCAAATAGCAATCGTAAATTATGGGCAAAAAAAAAAGTATAGCTATCATTGGCTCTGGTATTTCTGGACTAAGCTCGGCATATTTCCTTAGAGATAAATATGATCTTACGGTTTATGAGAAAAATGCTGTCCTTGGCGGACATAGTAGAACAATATCTATTTTAACAAAAAATCAAAAAAAGTTAGAGGTTGATACCGGCTTTATTGTTTTAAATGATCGCACTTACCCTCTACTTAATAAGCTTCTAAAAGATATAAAAATTGAAATAAAAGATACAGAGATGTCATTTTCAATATCGACTAATAATGGCCAATTAGAATGGGCAGGATCATCATTGAACACACTTTTTGCTCAACGAAAAAATTTATTTAATCTAAGTATGCTAAGAGGAGTACTAGATATTTTGAAATTTAACGCTTACGCAAAAGATTTCATAAAAAAATCTCCCAATTTATCCTTAGGAGAGTTGATTCAAAAGATGAATCTTAAAGCATGGTTTCGTGATTACTACATTCTTCCAATGGGTGGAGCCATTTGGAGTTGTCCATCTAATACTATGTTGAATTTTCCTGCTACTACATTTGTTAATTTCTTTGAAAATCATGGGTTACTAAGCCTCAAAAATAGACCCCAATGGCATACATTAAAAAATAAAAGCAAGGAATATGTTAGAGCTCTTGAGATTTCTATTGAAAAAAATGGAATTATAAAAAAAAAATACTAATATCAGTTACATTGATTGTTCAGATGGCAAAATTAAAATTAAAGAAGAAGGCAAAGAATCTATAATCTATGATGAGGTCCTATTTGCCTGTCACCCCGTCGAGATTCTATCTTTATTAAGATCTATAAAACCGGATATGAAAAATACTCTCATAAAGTTTACTAGAGAAAAAAATATAGCTTATACCCATTCAGATAAAGAGCAGATGCCAAAAGAAAAAAAATGCTGGAGTAGTTGGAATTACCTTTATAAAAAGAGACATAACGATAGTAGAGTAGCCGTAACATACTGGATGAACAAATTACAACACATAGATAATAATATACCCTTATTTGTCACGTTGAATCCAATATCACCTATCCCTAAAGATAACATTTATGATGTGCATCAATTTCATCATCCTGTTTTTGATCAAGCAGCAATAGATGGGCAGTTTGAGCTAAATCATATGCAAGGTTACCAAAATATATGGTTCTGTGGAGCATATTTACGTTATGGATTTCATGAGGATGGAGTATGGAGTGCTGCGGAAGTATCTAAAAAAATAATTAAAAGTGATCAATCTTGAATTATTCCTCCCTTGTAAAAATGAAGATATTCCACAAAAGACATACGCCACGAGTGTATGAGTTTTCTCACAGCATGCTCTATGTTTTACTTAATTTAAGGAACATTTATCCGCCAAAGAAAAATAATTTTTTTTCGATCAATAAATTTAATTTATTTAGTGTTTTTTGGAAAGATTATGGTTTCGAGAGGTTTAACGATCCAAAGCTTTATGTTTCGAACATTTTAGAAGAGTATGAAATTGATCTTGTAAATGCACATGATGTCTGGCTTTTGACTATTCCAAAAGCACTAGGCTGGGGTTTTAATCCAGTGAGCTTCTGGTTGTGTTTTGATATAAATAAAAACCTAAAAATTGTTTTAGCTGAGGTGAATAATACTTTCAGTGAGAGACATGGATACTTGTGCTTTGAGGAGAACATGAACTCAATTAAGTATGAAAATATAATAAGGCATCAGAAGGTATTCCATGTTTCACCTTTTTGCCAAATTAAGGGACAATATGATTTCAGGTTTGATGTTAATAAAAAAAATATAAAAATTGATATCAATTATAAGGATGGAGATAAAAAATTAATTTCCACAACAATAACTGGAGATATTATACCATTCGATAATAGGAACTTAATTCCCCATCTTGTTGCCTTACCTTTTCTTACTTTTAAGGTAATATTTTTAATTCACTTTCATGCACTTATACTGTGGATTAAGAAAATACCTTTCGTTAGTAAGCCCAAAAAAATAGATAAAAATATTACATAGAGCCAACAGATATGAGTGAAAGATATAAAGACATTTTAAAAAATCTTTTTGAAAAAGCTAACATCGGACAGTTGACTATCAGGCTACCTAATTCAGAGGAAATCATTTTTTTTGGAGGTGTCGATGGACCGGAATGTGATATGACAATCCATGATTGGCAAGTCATGAATATGTTAGCAAAAAGAGGGGACATAGGTTTTGGCGAGGCTTACCACTCAGGTTTTTGGGATAGTTCGAATGTACCTGATCTTTTGACTTATTGTAGTTTAAATTTAAGTAGTATTAAAAATAAAGGACAGGCCAGCTATTTTAATAAGATAATATTTTATTTGCATAATAAGCTAGTTAGAGCTAACACACTTTATGGCAGCAAAAGAAACATTCTTGAACATTATGATATAGGGAATGACTTCTATCAGTCTTGGTTAGATCCAACCATGACTTATTCTTCGGCTATAAGATCAAGCGAAACAGATAGTTTGATGGATGCCCAGTTAAATAAATACCAGCGAATAATCAATAAAATTAATGTTCAAAATAATAAAATTTTGGAGATTGGTTGTGGATGGGGTGGTTTTGCAGAAGAGGCTGCTGCTGCTGGGGCTCATGTTACAGGACTTACTATATCGGATGAGCAATACAGATATGCTACAAAAAGATTAAATATGGATGCACAGATTTTAATGGAAGATTATCGAGTGATTAAAGGTAAATTTGATCGGATAGTTTCAATTGAAATGTTTGAAGCAGTCGGCGAAAAGTTTTGGAAAACTTACTTTGACCAAATAAAAAGACTGCTTAAAAAAAATGGTTGCGCAATGATCCAAACTATTACTATTGATAATCAAATTTTTCCTGAATATAGGAAAAAAAGTGACTACATTAGACATCATGTTTTTCCGGGAGGTATGCTGCCATCAAAGGAAGCTTTTTGCAGTAAAGCTAGAGCCTCAAAATTAGAGATAGGTGAGATATTCGAATTTGGCCAAGATTATGCTTGGACACTCCAGAAATGGAGAGAAAATTTCGCAGATCAAAAAAAACGATTAATATTAACCGGTTGTTCTGAGTCATTCCTTCGTTCATGGGAGTTTTATTTGAGTATTTGCATAGCAGGCTTTAATTCAAATAGGACAAACGTCATGCAAGTGGAGATATTAAATTAATCATACATATTTTTTAAGGGTTCAATTAACGAAAAGGAAATGGGTTCTATATGAAAAAATTTAAATTTCTAGTTATGAGTTTTGTTTGTTTTATTTTTTCTGGGTGCACCAATAATTCTATAGATTATTATGGAGATAAACCCTCCAAAATAGACCTTAGAAAGTTTTTTGATGGTGACGTCGAAGGCTGGGGAAGTTTATTTGATTTTAACGGAAGGCAAACAAGAAGTTTTAAGGTAGATATCAAGGGAAGATGGGAGGGCGATACAGGGGTCTTGGAGGAATGGTTTATTTTTGATGATGGTGAGAAAACTAAAAGAATATGGAGAATATCCTTCTCTGATGAAAACTCATTTGTTGGTTCTGCTGGAGATGTAATCGGTGAAGCAAAAGGAGTTATTAATGGTAATGCTGTTAATTTAAATTATGTTTTAAATATCCCTTATAAAGGTTCGACAATTAATTTAAGTATGGATGATTGGATGTATCTTGTAGAAGAAAATACTATTATTAATAGAACTTCTATGAAAAAGTTCGGATTTAGGGTCGGTGAAATAGTTTTGGTAATGAAGAAAAAATAATGAAAAAAATATGGCTAATAGGAGCAAGCGAGGGAATAGGTAGGGCTCTTGCAGAGGAGTTAGGACAAGACGTCGATAACTTTTTAATTCTATCCGCTAGAGATTCTGATCGGCTCGAGAGCCTGTCATCACATATAAAGACTAAATCAATGTTTTGCCGTGTAGATGTTGCGGATAACGCCTCCGTAGAAAATGGCTGGAAAGAGATTAAAAGTAAAGTAGAAACAATAGATACACTTATCTATTGTGCTGGTTATTATAGACCGATGAGCTCTGAGGATATTAAGGTAGAAGAGATTGAAAAGATAATTGACATCAATTTAGTGGGTGCATATAGAGTGCTTACTCATGTAGTCCCTGAATTTATAAGAAAAAAAGATGGGCATATCGCGTTAGTTTCGAGTATAGCTGGATACAGAGGGTTACCGAAAGACACTGGTTACGGCTCTAGTAAGGCTGGTTTAATTCATTTAGCAGAAAACTTAAGATGTGATTTATCAATTCACAACATAAAAGTTCAGATAATTAACCCCGGATTTGTTAAGACTAGACTGACTGATTTGAATGATTTTAAGATGCCCTCACTTATGACAACAAAACAAGCGGCTGTTTTAATAAAAAAAGGTTTAGAGAGTCGAGGTTTTGAGATTAGATTCCCCTTCATTTTTTCCAGTTTCATTAAAATACTCAGCTTGTTACCCTATCGTATATATTTTTGGTTGACTAAAAAAACTAACCAAAATTAATTGCAATAAGCCAGTATACTTTAATGCTAAAATGCTTATTAATTTAATTAATAAATGGAAATTATTATGTTTGGAATATTCAAAAAAAATCCCTTAAAAAAACTTAAAGATGAATATGAGGCAAAGTTGAAGGATGCCATGGAGGCCCAGCGTTCAGGGGATATTTTCAATTATTCTCAGCTCTCTAAGGAGGCTGATATAATTCATAAAAGGATTAAGTTAATAGAAAGTGAGACTGACGATAATAATTAGATGTATATTATATATCTTCAATTTGTTTTTTTATTGAGGTCACAGGCTTGGTCTACATAAATCAACTCACTTATATCAAACCCAAGGCTATAAGTTTTTTTCTCAAAATCATCTTTTAATTTTTGGGGTACACAAGGATTCCTTGCAAGAAGCCAGAGGTAAGATTTGCTATCACTGGTGACGTAAGCATATTGATAATTTTCGTCTAACTCAAAAATTATGTATGGTGTTGAAAAGGGCCAAAAGAAAGAGACCTCAAGATAACCTTGATCCTTATTCTTCACGAGGCGAGCTTTGCCATGGGCAACTTTTTGTTTATCAGATTTTTTGATTCCACGATTGATAACTATTATTGAACCGTCTTTTTCCATAGAATAGCTGGCAGAAACTTGTGCCATGTCTCTTTCAAACCAATGATCTAATCTAGCAATTTCATACCATTTTCCGAGATATTGAGATATATTAAAGTTACCAACCGGTTGTATTTCATCAGAAATCAAATTACAGCTAAAGATGCTAAATATTATGAAAATAATTTTTTTTATTTTATACATTAGATAAGTTTGACATACCATCGTTATGGTATCTAGGACCATTTAGTTTATTCGCAAACAAAGAGACGATTTGATGTATAAAAAAAATGATTTTCCGATAACTTTGTATTTAGGATATTTAGGTTTAACTCCATTCGTGTTGTCGCTCATTTCAGTGATATACATACCTCAAATTAAAGACGCAGCACAACAAGCATTTATTGTATATTCTGTAATTATAATATCTTTTATGAGCGGAATTCATTGGGGCTTAGCGCTAATCAGTAATGTGAAGAAATTCGAAAAATTCATTATAAGCATTGTTGTACCGGTTTTAGTTTGGATTACTTTTCTATTATTACAGGATGATATTTTTATTATTTTTTTGGGCTGTATGCACTTGGTTATATTAAGAGTAGATGGAATAATCTTCATTGATTTCGATATTAAACCAAATTATTTAACTATGCGTTTGAGGCTGACCACTATTGTCGCCGCGTTACATTTTTTACTAGCTTTTACTCTCAGTTGAAAGTAAAAATAATATATACCTCATCGACTATCTTTATCAATAATTTCTCTTATTTGTGTCAAAATTAAATCTTTATCCCATTCTGCGGCTCCTTCAAGTTTAGCTAGAAGTAAGCCATTTGGCCCTATTAAAATAGTTGTGGGCAAACCTCTTAAACCAAGCTCACGGAAACCTTTATTTTTTTCGTCATACCATATAAGAATTTTGTCTAACATCATTGGCTCTAAAAAAGATTCTATCTCTGACACAGGTTTTAAATCTTGACTTACTGCAATGACTAAAAGATTTTTTTCGTAAAAATGTTTTGCAAGCCTATTAAGTGAAGGCATCTCAGTAACACATGGCGCGCACCAAGTCGCCCAAAAATTAAGCAAGAGATAATTTCCTTTAAATCTTTTTATATCTATGTTGTTCGATCCATCATTAAAATATAGTCTCGGTATCGACTCAGCTGATGACAAGACATCCATTTTTTTATCAGCAAATGCACTCAGGTCCATTAAAGAAAAAAGAACAATAAAAATATATTTTTTTGTAAATTTTTTTAAAGACATATTAAATACTAAAAAATTAAATTTTTGTAACCGTTTCTATGATAGTAGGCTTCGAGTGATGTATTATAGAACAACAGATATAGATATGTCGCTTAGGTACTCTATATATTTAACGATTATATTTTTCAACTTATATAGGAAAATTTAATGAAATTGATACTAATTGGTACTTTTTTATTTTACCAAGCAATTGCTTGGGCCAATTCAAATGCACCTGAGGCAAATGATATGAATACAAGTGAAATTAATTTTGATGGAAATGCGCACCAATTTGACTTCCTGACAATCGACGGAGAGCCACTGCCGTTATCTAGTTTTTCTGGCAAGGCTTTGTTAGTTGTTAATACTGCATCTCGTTGCGGTTTCACTTCACAGTATTCCGGATTGCAAAGTTTATGGGAAAAATATAAAGATCAAGGTCTAGTTATTTTGGGTGTCCCGTCTAATGATTTTATGGGTCAAGAACCTGGTACGGAGAGCGAGATTAAAACTTTTTGTAGCGTCAACTTTAACGTAGATTTTCCAATGACCTCTAAAGTGAGAGTTAAAGGAAAAAATGCTCACCCATTTTATTCTTGGATTAAGAAAAAATCCGGTTCGCCACGATGGAACTTCCATAAATATTTATTAGACCATGAAGGTAATTTTGTCATAGCCTATTCGTCTATTACCGATCCTCTTTCTGATAAATTGGTCGAGGCTATTGAATCTACTCTGGACGCTAACAAGAATTTTAATTAACTATAGCTTTAATTAATCAAAATAATGGATTTTCGTTAGACAAAATCTTATGACTGAAAGAATCGTAGTTATTTTTTCTGGAGGAATGGATTCATTCACTCTCCTAAACCGGACGATTAGAGATGGCTATAAAGTATTCGCGGTCACTTTCGATTATGGGCAAAGACATGCCAAAGAAATCAAATATGCCAAATCTGCATGTGTAGATCTTCAAGTGCCACATAAAATTATAGATATCACTACCATAAATCAGCTCCTTCAAGGCTCTTCATTGACTTCAAATATTAATATTCCAGAGGGGCACTATGCTGATGAAACTATGCGGTCCACTATTGTGCCTAATAGAAATATGATACTCCTATCTTTAGCAGTTGGTTATGCTATTTCAATTAATGCAAAAAAGGTTTTTTATGGAGCTCACACGGGAGATCATGCAATTTATCCTGATTGTCGACCAGAATTTGTGGAAAAATTAAATAATGTATGCGCTATTGCAAATTATGAATCAGTTGAGATTGTTACCCCTTACTTACATTATGACAAAGGACAGATAGTAAAAGACGGTCTTTTAATGGAGCTGGATTATGGTAAAACTTGGAGTTGTTATAATGGAAAAGATATAGCTTGTGGAAAATGCGGAGCATGTTTTGAGCGAAGGGAAGCATTTGCTTTGAATCATATGATCGATCCTTCTGAGTATAAATAATGAGTAAAACATATAAAATTAAAGAAATATTTTATACCTTGCAGGGTGAGGGGGCTCAGTCAGGGAGGCCGGCTATTTTCTGTAGATTTAGTAAATGTAACCTATGGAATGGCAGAGAAGAGGATAGATCTAGTTCAGTATGTAATTTTTGCGATACTGATATACTCGGAACTGATGGTCAAAACGGTGGAGAGTACAAAACAGCCACAGATTTAGCCTCAGCAGTAAACCTTCTGTGGTCTAATAAAAAAGGGAAGCCTTTTGTAGTATGTACAGGTGGGGAACCTGCACTACAATTAGATGAAGAACTGATTGATAATTTTCACTCACTAGGATTTGAGGTTGCTGTAGAAACAAATGGAACTTTACCCTTGCCCTCTGGCATAGACTGGGTATGCTGTAGTCCAAAAGGAACCTCGAGAATTGTTATTAATGAGTGCAATGAGCTTAAATTAGTTTTTCCACAGAAAGATGCGATGCCTGAAAATTTTAATCATATTAAGGCTGATTTCTTTTATCTTACGCCAATAGCTAAACCAATTTCAGATAAATACATTTATCCAAGTCAAGATGATGCAACGCAAGAGGCAGTGCAGTTTTGTCTTGATAACCCAAAATGGCGCTTAAATTTACAAACACATAAAGTTTTAGACATTCAGTAAAGATGCAAGCATTACTTCTGTTATTAACAAAAAACTTTACTTTTTTAAAAAAAACAATTAAGTTTTACTATCCATCACATAAATCTAAATATTGTCAAACTTAGATATATATTTTATATGAAATGTTACAAAGACAGCTTGAGTATAGATCAAGAGAAAAAACGGCAAGCCAAAAATTCTAGACTAATTGAAAAATCCGAAAAGAAGTTGAATGAACTAGGGTTTACTTTAGTGACTAGAAACACTCATTGGATAGTTTATGACAATTTAGGCGGTAGATATCTCTTTGAAGATTCGGAATCTCTTTATAAGTTTTGTTATCGTAAAAAATATCAGCATGCAAAAGATGAAAAAAAACCTATCTTTGTGATCAAGAAGTCAGGCGCCAGTTAATAGCCTTATAGTTCTCAGCAATTCTCAAATAATCAATTTAATAAAAAAGGTGACTTAGATATCGAGTCTAAAAATCACCTTTTTCATTCAACAACAAAATGTCTTCCACTGAAGAACTTAGAAACTTACGTTAAAGCCACCTTTAATATTCCTTCCACCACCAAGAACTTGATCTTTTATGAAGGACGCGTGATCTCTAATATCTTCATCTAGTAAATTTTCAGCTTTAATATATATGCTAACTGATTTGTATGATGGTATTTGATAACTTAAGTTAAAAGTTACGTCAGAATAATCATCAGTTTTAATCTCATACTTACCGATTTTGTTTTGACTAAATACTTGTCTCATGCTCAGGTCGCTTTTGAAATTACCCCAGTCACCGAAAATAGTTGCTCCTAGTGTTGCTGGAGGTATTCTAGGTAAATCGCCTCCATCGCGATTCTTTGCTCTAACATAATCACCCCAGAGACTTAATCTATAATTCTTGGATAAGTCAAAATCACCTTGAACCTCTAAACCATAAAACTCAGCAGGTATATTTTTGTATTCGAAGACTGAGATTTCCTCACTCTCATCTTCACCTTCATGCATATGTTTCTGAGTTCGCCCAGTATTTATCATTGCAATATAACTGTTAAAGCGAGTGTAGTATGGCGAAACCACGATATTTTTATTTTCACCTGCCCAATTAAGTGAAAAATCTAGGGAATTAGATCGTTCTTCACTTAACCCTCTATCTCCCTGCTCAATTGTTTCCGTGGCATGGTGATGACCGTATGCAAATAACTCCTCATAAGTTGGAGCTCTTTGAATATGGCTCAAACTTACGCCTAGTGATAAGCCCGGACTCAGTTCCATTTTTGTTTCTACAGATATATTGGATGTTTGAAATGTTTTTTCTGTGTCATCAAAAGATGTTGTATTCTCTACACCTCCAGCTGCCTCACAGCCAGCTTCAAGATAGTCCACAGTACACCCATCATCACTTACGAAGTCATTCCCATTGTGTTTAACGAAGCCCTGTCTAAAACCAAATGTAATATTTTGATCATTGTAAGAGAAATTTTCTAATAAATATAAAGATATTTTTTCGGAGTTGTTATTTGCAATCATTGGGCCACCTTTTTCTTTTGTGAATCTACGTGTACCAAAGTCCAAACCAATAACACCGTTTGATTCGTTAATGAACGAATGTGTTACTTCAAATTTACCTTCATAGGTATTCTGTAAAAATTGTGTAGCAATCTCTCCACTTGGTTCTACTTCATCATGGTCATATTCGGTGTAGCTAGTATCAAATCTAAAACTACTAATATTCGATGATAAATTATTTTTTTGGAATATATAGTTGTATCTGTCTGATTCGACATCCATATAAGCACCGTTTTCGATCGGGTTACCATATTCCATATCATAACCTTTGTATGACAGCCCAGTATATCCGTCACTAAATACGTAGGATGCTCCAATACCTCCTCCATAACTATCATTATGCGAGCTATTAAGTGTATCCTTGCCGTTTTTATCTCGAGCAATAGGTTCACCCTCTGCTGCTCTCGCGGCACTAAGCTTGGACGATACTGAATCACCAGGTATCTTTAAGTTCTTGCTATCCCGCTTGAACCCATCAAGATGAATCATGAAATCTTTAAAACCATAATCGAGTTGAAGAGAATTTGTATTTTCTCTCAGGGCACCACCCTGACTGAAATCATAGACACCAGTTAGGCCCTCAATGACCTCGTCATCAATTGTATGATCAATGATATTTATTGTTCCACCCACAGAGCCCCCACCATAGATAATCGATGCAGGTCCTTTAATAATCTCAATTTGATCTGCAGATAAAGCATCTATACCCACAGGGTGATCACCTGACATCGCAGAAACATCATTTACCTCAAGACCGTTGTTCAGAATCTTGATTCGATTACCATCCATTCCGCGAATAACTGGCCTACCAACGTTTTCTCCCCAACCGCTATTACTAACCCCTGGAATATTTTTTAAATTTCTGCCCAAAGAAGCAGAACTATTTTGCATTAGTTCTTTATTACCTATGATTCTTACAGGCTTGACCATCTCGTTAGAGTTAATTTGTAAAGGGTTTGCTGTCACAGGTATTTCCGCCACGTTAATTTTAGTTTCTTCAGCAAAGGCTTGTGAAACAAAAAAAACAAGTAGGCATAGGTATAAATTTTTCATCGATAGCTCCATTGAGGTTTAAAAAAATAAAAAATATAATTTTTAGAATGCGGATTATATTCATCGACATCTTGAAAGCAAGATAAATGATATATTATAACATTACTAAATGCATGTTTTTTATTGATTATGATGAATTTTATTAATTGATAAGGGATAATTTCTTTTAAAACATTATAACAAAATGTAATATTTTAATTAGATCTTTTTTTGAATTCTAAAACAGTTGCATTGATACAGTACCTTGGTAAACCACCTGGTCCATCAGGAAATACATGACCTAAATGAATATCTGATATAGTCGACCGAATTTCTATTCTTTTCATTCCATTACTGTTATCTGGTTTTGAATAAACTGCGCCGTCAATAGGTTTCGTAAACGATAACCACCCACTAAAAGAATTATATCTATCTCTAGTATCAAATAAAGGTACCCCACTAATTTTGTCAACAAATATACCATCAGGGGTATTTTTGAAAATATTATATTCTTTGCAAAATCTCCTATCAGTTGCATCCTCGAAAGCAACCTTATAAGCTTCAGATTTGCCGAGTTTGAAGAAACCAAGAGCCTGATAAAATTCCTTTGAAGACATTATACCTTGGTGGCCAAATACCTCTTCTCCGTCCTTCAAGAAGATAATAGTTGGTGTCGCCCATGTTGGCGATTTAATTTTAAGTTGACCTAATTGACTAGCGAGCCTGAAAATTACGGGTATACTTCCTGAATAATCGTTTAATGTCTCGGACTTAAATTTCTCACAATAAAAGCAATAGTCTTGCGGCTCAATAATAACTATGTACTTCCCCTCCTTGAGACTTTGATTATTAGGTGCATCTGATTTATTTGGAATATTGAATTTCACTCCAGTAGAGTGGTCTGGGCAGTATCCATTTGGGTTTTTCTTAATGTAGTCTTGATGATAGGCTTCCGCCTTATGAAATTCTTTTAAAGATTTAATCTGGGTAACAATTTTTCCATAATCAAATTTGTTTAGAAGCTCTTGGTAAATAGCAATAACTTTTTCTGCATCCCTTTTTTGATCTTCGTTTGTATATAAAATAATTGACCTATATTGCGTTCCTACATCATTACCCTGTTTATTTAATTGAGTTGGGTCATGAGATTCAAAATAATGCTTTAGAAGTATTTCAGTCGAAATAAAGTTTGTATTGTAGGTAATTTCAACTACTTCTGCGTGGTTATGTGGGTTGAATTTATTTTTTGGTTTTGTAATCACCGAATAACTTGGTTCGACATCAAGACCGTCAGAGTAACCTGATACTGCATTCATAACTCCTGGAAGAGATTCATAACCCTTTTCGGCACCCCAAAAACAACCAGAACCCAAAACAATTTTCTGGATATGTGATGTCATAATTTGATGGTCATTTGCATATGCATCATTGAAAAAAAGAAAACATATAAGAAATAGGCTTAAAATAAATTTTTTTATGGTTGACCTCTTTTATATATTTCGATTGACTAAGCTTGTAGTAAAAGTTGCCTAGAATTTTTTTATTTTATTAAAAATCATTATATAAATGAAATAAATAATTAAAGGCAGTGAGCAAATGAACCAAGGAATATAGTCATTCATACCATTTATTACTGAAACAACTAAACCTGCTAGTGAGAATATGCTGAAAATAAAAATTACTAATTTCCTATTGAGGTATTTATTTAATAAGAAGCATATTACACATACCGCAATAACGGATATTAAAGCCCAAAATAAAATAATCATTTTCTTTATCATCCTGAGTAAAGAATTAATAAAAGTAGCAAAGCTTACAGGTAGCTCATTAAACAATATTTTAGTTTTAACCAAAAAAAATTTCTAATGAAATCGAGCATCATTTAGATTATTTTTGCAATCTTAACCGCTGCAGCAGATCCAAAACCTACTACTGAAAACCATATTTTTGCGATAAATGAGAGATTTACATTAGTAATTTTATCTTTAGCGTCTTGTTGATGAGAAACCTCATCATGGAAACATTTTTGAAGAACATATAGAAGGTTAGGATAGCATTTATTTTTTTCAAGGAATTTTATCTGCTCTTCATAGTGTTTTCTTACAAATGTTTCTACAGCATTGATCGTAATACAAAAGGTTTTATAACCTACTAGAGATGGTAAAAATCCGAGTAAAAAACCCATAATCTTCCATAAAAATAGCAACTTACTTCTTTTTGAATAACCAACAAGATGTTGCATGATGATTAGATGCTTGATTTCAGATATCTCATGTTCTGAAGCCATTTGCTTAATTTTTTTTGACCAAAATATACATTTAGCTCCTTTGTAGATCCAAACAGCACCAGTTTCACCAGCATGATTTGATCTCATCCATGGGACAAGCTCTTCAGGAATAACTATATCTCTAGCCTTAAATTCTTCGATTACGTCATCAGGTTTCATTATAGATTTACAATCTCAGTATTGAATATTAAAATGGCATTTCTTGTTGTAATTTTTCATAAATAGGTGCGACTCTCTTATTTTTCTTTAACTTGGTTGACCTAACCTTATTTTTTCGACTTCCATGCTTTATGTAGATTTCCTTTGATATCTCTTTATGTATACTGCTATGTCTTAATGTATATAGATTTTTTGTGGCGGCCTGTCTTGCACTTTTTTCATCGACGATAGGCAGTGGATACTCATCTATAGGCTCTGGGCATTCCCAAGGCTTATGTATATATTTAATATTAATTCCCGATAACTCTGGGATCCACTTTAAAATAAATGCTCCCTCTGGATCATGATCAATACCTTGTTTAATTGGATTATAAATACGTACACTATTGATTCCAGTGGTGCCTGATTGCATTTGAATTTGGCTATAATGAATTCCAGGCTCATAGTCTGTAAAAAGACTAGCAAGATAGATCGCTGGCTTTTGCCAATTCAGCCATAAATGGTAGCTGGCAAAGCTTACTAACATAGCCCTCATGCGAAAGTTGAGCCAACCAGTCGCAATCAAAGCTCTCATACAAGCATCTATCATTGGAAAACCAGTTTGACCTTTCTTCCAAGCTTCGAAATGCCTCTGATTAATCCGATCTTGTCTTATTGTATCATACACTGAGTGCATATTTTCATATTCAATTCGCGGTTCATCCTCTAGTTTTTGTATAAAGTGACAATGCCAGCGAAGCCTACTTGAAAATGAGCGTAACGAGCGATTCCATAATTTACTTGAACTTCCAAAAGAAGCTGCCCGTGATCCCTTTTCTTTTTCAGCCACCTGAAAAACTTCTCTTATTGAGATAGTTCCGAAAGCCAAATGAGGGGATAATCTTGAACAACTATCAAATGCCGTGACGGGTGAGGACATTTTTTTTGTATAATGATGTCCCCTGTGAGAAAGAAAACTGCTCAGTATTTTCAATGCCTCTGAGCGACCACCCTTTTGGATTGCCGAGTTTTTTTTATCTTCTATCCCCAAATCTTTTGCGCTTGGGATGCCATCACAATTATGGGAAAGCTTTTGTAGTTTTACCGGTGCATCATAAATAGGTTCTTTCATCTTGCTATACCACGACTTAGACCAACTATTTCGGTTTTTTTGGCCTCTTACAACTCCATTCTGTGTTGGTTGAAACCATTTAATAGAGTTATCGAAAGTCCATTTTTTAATTTTTTGATCGCGCTTATATGTCCAGTTATTCCATGTCTCTTGATGAGACCAAAGACCTTTTATTTGATGATTTTCGTGAATCCCATTAAAAATTTTTATAGCATCACCTGTTCTAAAGATGAGCTTCTGTCCAAGCCTTTGAAGTTCGACATCAAGCTCTACTAGAGATTCACGAAGAAACATATAATGACGATGACTTAAATCTGCCTGGTTCCATAATTCAGGTTCAAATATGTAAATCGGCAAGATTGGGCCAAGTTTAGAAGCTTCACATAGCGCTTCATTATCATGAGTTCGAATATCTCTTTTAAACCAAACAACTTGCATCTGAATGACATCCCAACCGTTTATATGATGAAGACGTTAATTATTTTAAAATTTTTTCTTATAGAATATAAAATTACTTAGAGCTACCAACGTAAGATATATCAATATATATAAGTAATAATACTGTTTAAATATACAGTAAATAATTATAAAAAAAAAGCCTAAATTTAGGTAGTAGTTGGAAAGTGATATGTTGGTTTGTTGCCTAAGAAACAATGCAATTGAGCTATTGATTAGCCCAAGATGAAATTAAAAAAAGCTACGCAAATAAAAAGATCAAATTGTATTAGTGTTTGAAGCGAACAATAGTCAAATTAGCCCATAATTTGACTAAATCTTTTTTATTTTCTCTATTGCATCAATAATCGTTCTTGCATCACCATCGATATTTGAATTTGGCACTAATTCTGGCCATAAGGGCAGCAAAAAATTTAAGATATCGATTATTTTTGATATCCTTAATTTGTTATTTATATTTTTTGTATTTATATCGAGAAGATTATTCTTTGCCATAGTAGTGAATCCAAGAGCATCTTGGTATTCATATACATTTTCAACCTTGCCATTTACAATGCCGATAGCATATTCCTTTGCTGCTATTTCAAGCAAAGAAATAACCAATTTGATTTTCTTATCAATAGAATCATTTCCCTGGGTAATAAATTCTTCATTTTTGCTGATAGCTACAAATAAATTACTATAGCGATCATTAACAATTTTGATTGATTCTTCAGATTGAACAGAAGATGATAAATTTTCTAATTCAGTTGCAAATCCTGGTGCGCCTCTTGCTTTAAAAGTAGGGACCATGTCACCATATAACTCACTTTTAGGATGTTTCATATGCATCTTTGCATTATCAATGCTAGAAGTTTTATATAACTCGATACCCACCCATAGGTGACCTTTCATCAAATTGAGATTTGTCAAATATTCATTGTCATTAGTGATTATAGCTGGTGAAGGAGCATTTTCATGTTTGTTTCCATGTGAGTGACTTTCGTCAGGATGACTGGCGACCACTGAATATGAAATCAAGAAAGACAAAATTATGATTCCCAAAATATTTTTTTTCACAATATTAATTCCTCTTTAAAAATAAAATTTTCTCCACATTCTTATGCCAAAGAATAAAGATAATAACCATAAAATTACTTCAGGATAATTAGGATTGCTGTTATAGCCGAAGAATCCTTTTAAGAAAACGCCAATTCTTCCTTTATCGTGAAGAAGGTGAGTATATTTATTTTTTCCATTTATATTATGTGAATAATAGAATGCTTTTTCAACTTCGTTTTTCGGTTTTAGTATATCCCAAACCCTTGGTATGTCTGCTTTATCGTGTAAACCAAAAACTTCAAGGTGATCCCCTTTTACTACGAATTCTTCTACTTCATGCGTGCCATACGCAACCATTCCAGATGCAAATATAACAAGCATAAAAGTCGTTGTTCTGAAGAATACTCTGAGATTTATCCTTCTACCTTGAATTACTATAGCGTAACCAATTATTACGGCTATTGTCATTCCTGCAAAAAATCCTAGATATGAGAAACTTCCGGACATATTGAAACTTCCCATTAAAAATAACGCTGTTTCGAATCCCTCTCGTAAAATTGCAAAAAAGACAACTAAAAATATCCCCCAACCAGCAGTTTCGACAGCTTTTTTTGTTTTTTCTTCCATAGCTGCTCGCTCACTCACATGCTTTGAGAGCCAAAATATTACATACCACAATAACATGGCAGTAATATACATACTGATAGCCTCAAAGAGGGATTGGGCCGAGGCATTACCAATAGACGCCTTGACCATGTTTATAACGAAGGCGACGCCTATGCTTGCAAAAACTGCTGCAATAACAGCTAACCAGAGTTGTTTAATTTCTTTTTTTAAGTTATTTTTTTCTAATAGAGTATAAATAATTCCAACTATAAGCGATGCCTCAAGGCATTCTCTGAAAGTGATAATAAATTCATTCATAAGAATATTTTTTTATTGGGTGATAATTTTTTACATTCTAAGTGATAATCATTATCATCTCAAGAAAAATAAACGTTAAGTCTGATAATTATTAAGAGCACCTATTGCAAACAACTTGCGGACTAAATTTAACTTGCCTAACCTAACTAACGTTTACCCCTGCGCCAAACCCATGGCGGAATAGCCTTCTCACCAGACCATAGACCAA
>MDTG01370902.1_pt1 | contig 72512 bp, 56 predicted proteins | sample 811421 | NCBI WGS metagenome assembly MDTG01 (sample SAMN05326645, study PRJNA326480) | marine metagenome | isolation source: seawater | place: Pacific Ocean: South East | collected 2011
CCCACCTCCACCGGATCCACCGAGGCCACCAAGGCCGCCACCGGATCCGCCGAGGCCTCCGCCGGAACCACCGAGGCCGCCGCCGGAACCGCCGAGGCCACCGCCACCGGATCCACCGAGGCCACCAAGACCGCCGCCGGAACCACCGAGACCACCGCCACCCGGCTTGCCGCCGGGCCCTCCGGAGCCTCCGGATCGACCGCCACCAAGCTGCTTGATCTGTTCGGTCGTGTCATCGATCTGCTGCATCAACGCCGAATAACGACGCTTGAGAACGAGCACCTCGTTGGCGCCGTCCCCCTTGCTGCTGTACATGGCGGGGTGAACCCAATCACTGTTGCGGGTCATCAGGAACGAAGGCCGGATGATCTCGCTCTGGGTACCGGGAACGGCCAGCTTCGAGATGATCTCGTCCCGTGTCCCGGAATCGACCTCACCGGCGATCTGCTCGCGGAAGCTCGACTGGCCCGGGATCGCATCGACGACCCTGAGGTTCGCCCATCGGCCGTCGACCATCTCCTCCCGCTCGACCACGACGTCGACGATGTCGAGCCGTCCGTTGTACCACTTCTCACGAAGCGGAAGTTCGCCGTTCGCACCCTTGCTTCGATACTGCTCGAGAACCTTGGCGGCGTCGAACACGGCTGCCGCGGTGACCCAGGTCGTGTCGTACGGCCGATCGGCGAAACGATCCTCCAGTTCGGGAACTCCCGAAACGGCCGAGTCATCGAGTCCGTCGAAGAACTGCATCGTGACGGGAAGGTCGGTCGCCTGCACCTTCGGCTCGATGTAGGACTGCCCGGACATGTCGACACTCGAGCCGGCATCGACCACGATCATCGGCCTTGGATGCACTTCTCGATAGGAAGGGCTGACCGATGCCGACATCGCATCGAGGAATCGCTGGGACTGGGGCTGGGGCATCTCGAACTCGACCGGCGAGGCAGCATCGCTGCTGATTCGACGATTGAGTGAATCCGCCTTCTTCTTCAGTTCCTCGTCCACGTCGCCGGGAGACATCGTGTTCGAACCGATCTTCACCGAGTTCGTGTCATCGGAGACCTGAAAGACCACATAGACGACGAACACCACGGCGACGATGCCGATCGCGATGAACTCCGCATACTGTTCCCAGATGGTTATTCCCTTGACCTTCATGCGATTCTCCATTGCATGATCACAACAAGTAGATTGCTATTCATGGACGCCCACCACCCGGTCGCGTCGGGCCGGGAGGCCTTCCTGGAGCCCCAGGTCGACCCGGAGGCCCCTGAGGCGAGCCGCCGGCCGGGGCGGGCGGAGGATCAAGCGGGATACCCAGCATGGCACGGACCTCGTCCGGCATGTGCTGACGCGTCCAGGATCGCATCCAGATCGTCTCCACGACCAGCTTGAGGCGGGAGGTGTTCTCCCCACCGTAGTAGTAGCCTTCCTTGATCGCTTCGAACGCATTCTCAGGCCTCATCTTCAGATCGATGACCGTCATGAAGTTCTGTCTTGCGAACGCATCGAGGACCTCCGCGACGGCTGCCGTCGCGACGACCATGTCCAGCTCGACGACCACCACGTCGTACAACTGATTCGAGATCCGGCCGCTCAGCGAGACGTCGTAGTTGGTCGATCCGGAACCGGGAGCGGTCGCCATGGCGAACGCCGGCTTCTTCGGTGCACCACCACGTGGAGACGAAGGAGGTCTTCCCTGTCCACCTCGTGTCGGCCCCTGCGGCTGCATGCCGCCGCCGATCGGACTCCGAGGCCTGCCGCCACCGGCACCACCACCGCGGCCTCGTCCACCGGATGAGGATGAGCCTGCCTGGTGATTCAGTTCCATCAATCCGATCAACTTGATCGAATCGATTCGCTTCAGCGGATTCTGCAGCTCCGATCGGTCTCCGTTCAAGGCCTTGATGACGCCGCTCAACTCCTCCATGACCCAGTAGGTCCACTGCCATGAGAAGAGTTCGACCAGCCCGGGAGGGCTCGATCGATCGAAGACGGGCTCCGTGGCCGCGTCCTTCGTCAGATAGATTCCGATTTCGGCGGCGCGATCCTTGTAGATCTCAAGACGCTCGCCGGTCATCTGCTCCTTGAGCTGCTCGGCCTCCTCCTCGGTGAGGGCATCGGACTCGTCCTTTGCCATCATCTGCTCCAGGAACTGACGTCGAGCGGCCTGCAGGCTGATCTCGACCTCGGAAGCGGGAGGAGGCGATCCGGCATTGATCGACGCGAGCAGCTGCTCGTAGTTCGCAACCAGCCTCTCGTGGAACTGCTTTGGAAGGACATCCATCGCTCCATAGCCCTCAGGGGGCTTTGGGAACAACTCCGGCATCATGACGTCATGGTTCTGCTGGTTCTGCTTGATCGCCGTGTCGGCAACCGTCTGCGCATCGTCGAGCATCGCAGCCGTGATCTGCTCATACGAATCGAGCAGCTTCTGATTGATGACCGTCGTGTGGGTCTGTCCGGTTCCGGGAACCTGGAAGTTGGTCTTCTCGAGGTTCGTGATCTTGGTGAAGTGCTGACCTCGGGACTTCACCTGCTTCTGCACATCCGCATTCCAGGATGTGGAGACCATCGGCAATCCGACCAACGCCGCGATGATCACGATCACGCAGATCGAGATCACGAGGTACTGCTTGATGTACTCGAGAATCTTGGCCGTATTCACGCTCGGCCTCCCTTCGGTGCTTCAGAAGCGGTCTGAGTCGCTTCCTTGGGATCGAGAATCTCGACTTCAAACGTCATCGGGATCATGTAGATCGTCGTATCGGGCGGGTAGATTTCGGGAAGTTCCGGCAAGGGAGCCATCGTGTCGAGCCCCGGAGAACTGGCCGCGGGACGTCTACCGCCCCCGCCGCCTCCGGCCCCACCCTGACCACCACCGGTGCCGCCACGGCCTCCGCCGATGCCGCCGAGTCCACCGCCACCGCCAAGACCGCCAATGCCGCCTCCGCCGCCTCGGCCTCCGCCGATGCCGCCAAGTCCGCCGCCTCGCCCGCCTCCGCCAGCAAGGCCGCCAATGTTGCCTCCGCCTCCACCGATGCCGCCACCGATGCCGCCGCGACCTCCACCGCCAGGGGCGCCGCCGCGACCACCCGGTGAGGGCTGATCCTTGGTTTCGCCTGCCATGCGCTCACTCATGCTGGCCGCATTGGTGTTGACCGTGTCGACGAGAATCCGGTACGGAGCATCGGCACGATCGCCTTCGGGCTCACCATTCGTCCGAAGCCAGTCGGCCACGGTCTCGTTGATGAACTCGATCGGACGGGAGCGGGTCAGTTCCAGCTGCATCGTGACTCGAATGCGCGGCCGGCCACCGGTTTCAGCCGGGCCGACGTACTCGCCACTGAGATCGACGATCTCGACGAGCCTTCGATCCTCCGGCGACAGATTCATGACTGCTTCGAGATCGCTGCCGCTGAGCACCGGCTGCGGATCGGCGGAAAGCACCGATCGGGCCGAGTCCTGGACGAGCCAGGGCCAGACATTGCGGTACATGAAGAGGTCCTGCAATGCCGCAGCCTCCTGATTCACGACCGCCCTGGACCTCGCGGTCTCGTATTCCTTCTTCAACTGCTCGCCTCGGCTGATGACCTGCCTGACCTCCGAGGGAGGATCGGCGGAGATCTTCGCGGAGTCGACCAGCGGACGGTAGAAGGTGACCGCACCGGCGGCGACCGCAAGCGCGGCGGCGCCGACGAACCATCTCGTCTTGCGGTGCCACATCTGCTCGCGAAGCACCGGGACGGGAACCAGATTGGCGTTGATGGGCGACATGTCGATGCCCTGCAGCGCGAGCCCGTAGGCGGTGGCCATGTTCACGTTGTACTCGGCGAACGCGGCCGCCTCGCGTCCCGAGACGGAGATCTTCTTGAACTCGTCGAGACGACTGACGTTCACCTGCAGCTGCTGCCCGATGAACTTGCGGAGGCCGGGAATCTTGAACGTCGATCCCAGTCCGACCATGGTCTCCAGATTCGCGTCGCGATGGACGCTGGAGAAGTAGCCGAGCGATCGCTGCAGATCCTGGAGCAGATCGCTGAAGATCGGACGCATCGCCTGCATGATCTGCTTGGTGTAGCGGCTGGAGGACGCCTCGAGCTTGAGTCGCTCCGCCTTGGAATACTTGAGTTTGAACGACTCCGCGATGGCTTCGGTGAAGTGTGTTCCGCCGAGCGGGAACGTCCGGATCCAGCATCGACCGGCCTCGGCGATGATCACGTCGGTGGCGTAGGTGCCGATGTCGATGTAGACGACCGGCTCCTCGCGCTTGGCGAGGTTGTGGTCCCAGGCCATGGCGTTGTAGACCGAAACCGGACTCAACGTCATCACCTCGGGACTCATGCCGACCTCGGAATAGAGGTCGAGACGTTCCTGGATCTTCTCGCGGGTGACCGCGAAGATGCCGACCTCGACTTCAGGAGAATCGTCAGCGACGAAGGTCTGATAGTCCCACTCGACCTCCTCGATCGGGAAGGGAATCTGCTGGACGGCCTCGAACTTGACGATGTCGGGAACCTTCTTCGGTTCGACCGGAGGAAGCTTTGCGAAGCGTGCGAACGAAGAGTGGCCCGGAATCGACATCACCAGATGCTCGCCTTCGAGCTTCTTCTCGCTGATGAACTGACCGAGACTCAGCCGGATCACTTCACGCTGATCCGAATCGGGGCTCGAAAGCACCTTCTTGTGAGGGATGTAGGCGAAATCCGAGACACTGACGTCGTCACCGTTGCGATCAAGGCGGATGGCCTTGACGGCATACGCGCCGATCTCGATTCCCCATGCACTGTGTTGGCTTGCCATGCGTTCTGCAGTCCTTGCTCATGCCGAGACTCCACATCGGGGAGCCCTGTACCGGAGGTCTGTGATATCCATTCAATCATACACCGACGGCCCCTTCTGGTCTCAATCCATGGCCCTTAGGCAGGATTTGCGAGCCATGTCCCCTTCACCTGCCGAGCCAGGGCCGATCGCGAGTGTGCGGATCCCCCTTGGATTCCCCCGCGACTTCATCGCTTCCAGCGTTCCGGCCACTGCCGCCCCTGCTAGGATGAGACGCTTCGTGCAACTGACCAGATCCAACCCGACCTACCACGTTCGAACTCTGGGATGCCGCGTCAATCACGCGGAGTCCCGCGAGATCGAAGGCCTCCTGCAGGCTCGTGGATTCGAGCCCGCACCGGCCTCGCAGATCGCGGACATGGAGATCGTCCACACCTGTGCCGTGACGACCCAGGCCGCAGCGAAGTCACGTCACGCCATCCGACGGGCTTCCCGGGGAGACGAGACCCGCACCCCGACCGTCCTGGTCACCGGGTGCCTCGTATCCGCCGATCCCCAGCAGGCGGCTTCGCTCTGCGGCGGCGAGGAGAATGCCATCAGCCACCGCGACCACGATCATCGAACGATGATCGAACGTCTGGCCGTCCGGGTCGACCGATGGCTGGTCGATCGGGGCGACACTCCGCTGCCCGCTCCACCCATCGCCGACCAACGATCCGAGGACGGCCTCCGCATCCTTCCCGTCCTTGCTCCCCCGATTCCGGGACGTCATGCCCGAGCCGAAGTGAGGATCCAGGACGGATGCGATGCGCACTGCACCTTCTGCATCATTCCCAGCCTGCGGCCGACCCTCCGATCGAAACCGCCGGAACTGGTCGTCGAGGAAGTCCGACGACTCGTCGAACTCGGCCACCGTGAGATCGTTCTCACCGGGATCTTTCTCGGTGCCTACGGCCACGAGACCGCTCTTCGCCGCAAGCAGCGGCATCCCCAGTCCGAACCGCTGGCCGATCTGCTCGATGCCGTCGCGGCTGTGGACGGGCTGGCCAGGGTTCGATTGAGTTCGATGGAGCCCGGCGATGTCACCGAACCGCTGCTCGACGCCATGATCGCCAATCGCCCCGTGGTGGTTCCACACCTGCATCTGCCGCTGCAGTCGGGCTCGAACGCGATGCTTCATCGAATGAATCGCCAGTACCGGGTCGAGGACTACCAGGACATGATCCAGAAGGTCAACGAGGCGTTCACCGATGAAGTCGGGCTCCCTCCCGCCATCACGACCGACATCATCTGCGGATTCCCCGGCGAAACGGAGGACGACTTCGCCCGGACGGTCGAAGTCGCGGAGGCCTCCGCCTTCCTCCACATGCACGTCTTCCCGTTCAGCCCCCGCAGCGGCACCGCCGCGGCGCGATGGACCGACCGCTTCGTTCCCGACGCGGTGGTGCGACGTCGAGTCCGCCATCTGATCGATCTCGAGGAGGATCCCATCGACGGACTCTCGATGCGATGGAGGCGGCAACTGCTCGGACGCAGCGTCCGGGTGCTGCTCGAGTCCGAGGACGAGGATGGATTCATGACCGGACGATGCGACCACTATGCCAGGGTCCACGTCCCGACCCGCCGCCGGCGTCACGAAACCGTGCACGTCCGCATCACCCACGTAAGCTCTAATCGGACCTCGGGACGGGTGCTTGAACTCGATCACCCGCTCAAGGTCCTCGAAACCAAGATGGAAGCAACACGATGACTCCCGAACAAGATCACGGCGCGGCCGACGACGCTTCGCAGGAAGCACGTCAGGCGGCAGGCCTCGATGCAGCACTCCAGGCAGAGATCGACGCCGCACTGGGTGAAGCCAGTTTCGAAGATCTCATCGAGGAGGATGCCAAGTCGACCGGCTCCAGGAAGCCCGGGGCACGACCGAAGCGCGAAGGCACCATCGTCTCGATCCGCGACGCCGAAGTCCTCATCGAGTTCGGCCCCAAGCTGCAGGGCGTCTGTCCCCTGCCGCAGTTCAAGGAACCCCCGGTTCCCGGAACCCGCATCACCTTCGTCATCGAACGTGAAGATCCCAACGACGGCATCCTGGTCTGTTCACTGACCGGAGGCGTCCAGAAGGCTCAATGGGACACCATCGAACTCGGCCAGATCATCGAAGCCAAGTGCACCGGCACCAATACAGGCGGCCTCGAGATGGAAGTGGCCGGCCACCCCGCGTTCATGCCCGCCGGCCACGTCGCCCTGCATCACGTTCCGGACCTGACCATATTCGTCGGCGAGAAGATGCCGTGCCAGGTGATCGAACTCGATCTGGCCCGCAACCGCATGGTGCTCAGTCGACGTGACATGCTCGAAGCGGAACGGGCCGAAGCCCGGACCACGCTCCTCGAGACCCTTGAACCCGGTCAGGTGCTCGACGCGGTCATCACCAGGGTCCAGCCGTTCGGCGCATTCGCCGACATCGGAGGAATGGACGGACTGATCCACGTCTCCGAGATGAGTTGGCAGCGGGTGCAGGACCCCGGCCTCATCGTGAAGGTCGGAGACGCCGTGGCCGTTCAGGTCCTCAGCATCGATGCCGAACAGGATCCACCTCGCGTCGGCCTCGGGATGAAGCAGCTGACGACCGACCCGATGCACTCCCTGATGGACGGCTTCGCCGAAGGCGACATCGTCGAGGGCACCGTCACCAGACTGGCGGACTTCGGCTGCTTCGTCGAGATCGCCAAGGGCGTGGACGGACTCGTCCACATCTCGCAGTTGAGCAACGACCACGTGAAGAAGGTCGCGTCCGTGGTCCAGGTCGGCGACAAGGTCTCGGTGAAGATCCTCAACGTCGATCCGTCGAGTCGCCGCATCGGCCTCTCGATCAAGCAGGCCGGCGGATCCGAGTCCTCCGCGGCGGAACGCAAGGAGGATCCGATGATGGCCAAGCTCAAGGCGAAGTTCGGCGACGGCCCTCTCAAGGGCGGCATCGGCTGATTTCACGAGGTGCACGGGCCCCAGACGCCCAGCAATCCAAGAAGATCCAGCACACCGACCACATCGTCCCCATCGAGATCGCTTCGGACCGCGAGCTCGCCATCGACGTCCCCCCAGCAGGCCAGCAGCACCAGCAGATCGGTGACGCCGACGCCCCCGTCGCCATCGAGATCTCCGATGCAGACATCGGTCTGTTCGATCTCGATCGTCCATGCGTCGCCGACGGCGACCACCGGAGCCGCGGAGACCGCGCACACCAGGTGTCCGGTCGGCCGAAGTCGGTACTCCCAGCCGGATACGAATCCCAGTCCCTGCGCCGCGGACTCGACGTGGATCACGTTGGAGTCATCCGGATCGTGCAGGCAGAGGAAATGCACCGAAGGAACCGGCTCCCACCCCGCGCCTCCGGGCGACGCGCGGCGTTCGACCGACAGCGGCGGTCCTCCCGGCCAGACGACGGGCCCGTACCAGCGGAGCCTGGCGACAAGGGATGATTCGCCGATCGAAACCGTGCCGCCGGAAAGTGGTTCGCACCCGCTCATGTGCAGTCTGAACGGAACGACCCCGACGGATCCACCGCCCACATCGTCGGGCGTCGAGCCGTAGGTTGGTCCCTGAAGCTGCACGTAGTCGTCGTCGGCCGGCATTCCGAGGTCGATCGGCGCCGACCAGGCACCGCCTTCGTCGGCCGCATTGACGATGACCTGGCCCGAAAGCCCCTGTGCACCGAGATGGATGATCGAATCTCCCCCGGACAAGGCTCCCTCGAGGCAGAGCAGGCCGTCGAAGCGGTCGATCTCGAGGGCGTCCTGACCTTCGAAAGGCGTGATCGCGTCCACCATGATCGTTCCGTCGACGACCGATGCGTTCAGCCTCGACAGCGTTCCGTCACCGGTGGACGACCGCAGATCGATGTCGAGTACGGCGATCGAATCGCACTCGAGGGTTCCGATGCCGTAGCGGGCGCGCATGCGCACCGGGGCATCCTGCGTTCCCAGCGAGCGGCCGGCGGAGACGTATTCGATCCGCCCATGCTCGGCCAGCAGCGGACCCGCGATGTCGCGACCGGCTTCGATCGCGACGATTCCCCGGACCGGATTGGGCGGTGTGGTCGCGACGATCGGCCCATGCACGTCGCGACCGACGATCAAAGTTCCGATGGACTGGACCTGCACATCACCGAGGTCCTCGAACACCTGGACGTATTCCAGATGCGTCTCGGCGGATCCGGTCTGCACGATCGCATCGATCGCCCCGGCCCCTTCGATCCGAACCTGCACCGGCGAACCCGCGACCGGCCCGTCGACGGCGATCTCCACCTCGTCGAAACGCTCTCCTCCATCGCATCGGACGACGTACCAGGTCACCTGCCAAGGATCATGAAGTTCCTGCAGGACGATCCGATATCCAGCCGGAGTGCTTGCCAGCGACCATGCCGACGCAGGCACCGGCGCACCGATGTCGTCGAGCACCTGAATGCCCCCTCGTGCCGTGCCGAGGCCTGCCATGAGTACGGCGATCGTGATCAAGAGCTGCCTGCGCAGAACATCCCCTCCACCACAAGGATGCCTTCGGGTCGGGACGGGCGTCGGACCGATCGCCGCGGGGAGAGAAGGCCTCGCCGCGAAGGCCGCAGAGTCGCCCCACCTTCACTTCAGTCGGCTGGCGGAACGTCCGATAGGCCCTCCGCGATCAGGGCGGCGAGGGCGGCCTGATCGACGATCGGAACGGGACGCCCCGTCACCAGATTGACCGGCTCCTCGACCATGGTGCGCTGCGGACATCGCAGGATCACCAGATCGAACTCCTCGGATTCGGCGACGATTCTCGTCAGTCTTCCGTGACGTGATTCCTGGACGCCGACCGCAGCGATCTCGAACTCGATGTCCTCGAGCACCCGCAACAGGGCCCGATCGTCGATGGTCGAATGCAGACGCATGGAAACGGAAGTCGTTCCGTCGAACTGTCCCCGGGCGGCCTCCCCGGCAAGTCGCAATTCGATGTCGTCGATGGCCCACGCGAGAGCGACCATGCACTCCTCGATCGCGGCCAGCATTCCCAGCCGAAGCCTGGCCCACAGTTCGTATCCCATCGACTGCTGCTGCATGGCCACCAGATGCCTGCGAACCCGCTCCCGGGTGGGAGGCGGCTCGGACGGGTCGCCATCGACCTGGGATCGGGCCGCACGGATCGCGGACCGGATGTCCCCTTCCGTGTCCTCCATCAGGAGCCGGGCCGCGGCGCGTGCGATCTCATCGGACGGATTCGACATCACCGCATGATAGGCCCGACTTTCGGCTCGAAGGGGGGCTACGATATGGAGATGGCATCGTCCCGCAACAACCCACGCCCGGTGATCGGCCTGACCATGGGCGACCCTGCCGGCATCGGACCGGAGATCATCGTCAAGGCGCTCTCCAACGCCGATGTCCGCCGCAGCGCCAGGTTCGTCATCTACGGAGCCAACGACCTGCTGATGCTGGCCGCCGACCGCGTCGGCATCGAGCCCTTCTGGCATCGCGTGCCGGCGGACAATCCCGATCTGATCGCCGATGCCTCCGGCGACGTGATCGTCCGGGACCACGAGCACGGCGGACTGCTGATGCGGCTGCCGACCGAGCCGACGCGACGAGGCGGACATGCCTCGAAGCTGTGGGTCGACGCCGCGATCGCGGATGCCATGCGCGACGACGCCGATCCGGCATCCATCGATGCCATGGTCACGGCCCCGATCAACAAGCGGGCATGGCACCTCGCGGATCATTCCTGGCCCGGCCACACCGAACTGCTCGCCCACCGCACCCGAAGCCGCCGCACGGCCATGTGCTTCGAATCACCCAGGCTCCGGGTGATCCTCTCCACGATCCACGTTCCGCTGATGGAACTTCGAAACCTGCTGACCATCGGACGGGTGTTCGATCCAATCGATCTCGGAAACGACGCATGCCGCCAACTCGGCATCAACGCCCCGCGCATCGCCGTTGCCGGGCTCAATCCCCACGCCGGCGAGAACGGACTCATGGGCGATGAGGAGAAACGGATCATCGAGCCGGCCATCCGGATGGCGAAGGATGCCGGCATCGATGCCAACGGCCCCTTCCCCGCCGACGTCGTGTTCCGCGAAGCCCTGGACGGACGCTGGGACCTGGTGGTGGCGATGTACCACGATCAGGGGCTCATACCGATGAAACTCGTCCAACCCCGCACCGCGGTGAACTGGACGGTCGGCCTGCCGATCATCCGCACCAGCCCGGACCATGGAACCGCGTACGACATCGCCGGAACCGGCCGGGCCGACGCCGGTTCGATGGAGTCGGCGATCCGCCTTGCGGTGCATCTGGCCTCCAAGCAGCGAAGCCGGACCGCGAGTTCCTGAGACGCCTCCGCCCGCGTATCATGGGCTTCCCATGACCGACACCGATACCGCATTCTCGATGGACGATCTCGTCTCGCTCTGCAAGCGACGCGGATTCATCTATCCCGCCTCGGAAATCTACGGAGGCCTCAACGGCTTCTGGGACTACGGCCCGCTGGGCACCGAACTCAAGAACAATCTTCGGGACGCCTGGTGGCACGACATGGTCCGGTGCCCACCCAACGGCCCCGACGGCGAGCCGATCTCCATCGTCGGCCTCGACTCCTCGATCGTGCAGAACCCGCGCGTCTGGGAGGCCTCCGGCCACGTCGGCGGCTTCAACGATCCCATGGTCGACTGCCGCGAGAGCAAGAGCCGCTACCGGGCCGACCACCTCCAGTGCCTCGGCGTCAAGGGCGACCAGACGGGGCAGATGTACGCGTTCATCGAGAACGACGACGAAACGCTCGCCGGCGCTCGCAAGAAGCTCGAGAAGTACGTCAAGCGCACGCTCGAGGATGCCGAGATCGACTGCAGCCCCTTCACATCCCTCTCGGCCGACGAGATGGCGATCACCGTCGGACCGCACGTCAAGACCGTGGGCACCCTCACCGAACCCCGCCAGTTCAACCTGATGTTCAAGACCTTCGTGGGCGCTCTCCAGGACGAGGAGAGCGCCGCCTACCTCCGCCCGGAGACCGCCCAGGGGATCTTCCTGAACTTCAACAACGTGGTCGACACGATGCGGGTCAAGGTCCCCTTCGGGATCGCCCAGGTCGGCAAGGCGTTCCGAAACGAGGTCACCCCCCGCAACTTCATCTTCCGCTCACGCGAGTTCGAGCAGATGGAGATCGAATGGTTCTGCCACGGCGACGAGGCCGAGCAGTGGTTCGAGTTCTGGTGCGACGTGCGCAGATCCTGGTGGGAACGGCTCGGTCTGACCAGCGACAACGTCCTCATGCGTCGTCACGACGCCGACGAACTGGCCCACTACGCCAAGGAGGGCTGCGGCACCTTCGATGTCGAGTACCGCTTCCCCTTCACGGCCCCCGGCTTCGGTGAACTGGAGGGGGTGGCCCATCGAGGCGACTACGACCTCCGTCGCCACCAGGAGTTCAGCGGCAAGAAGCTGCAGTACTTCGACCAGCCCCGAAACGAACGCTATCTGCCGCACGTGATCGAACCGTCGGCGGGACTCTCCCGCGGCACCCTCGCCATGCTCTGCGAGGCCTACACGCCGGACCCGGAACGGGCGAGCAAGGTCTACATGGCGTTCAATCCGAGGCTCGCTCCGATCAAGGCCGCGATCTTCCCGCTCGTCAACAAGGACGGGATGCCGGAGGTGGCCAAGAAGCTCCACGAACAGCTCCGACGACGATGGCCCGTCCAGTACGACGCCAAGCAGTCGATCGGCAAGCGGTACGCCCGGATGGACGAGGCGGGCTGCCCATGGTGCTTCACCATCGACAACGACACGCTGAGCGAACAGACGGTGACCATCCGGCACCGTGATTCACTCGAACAGGAACGCATCGGCATCGATGCCGTCGAAGGCTGGCTGGCGGAACGACTCGTCTGAATCCATGCCCCGCGGGCGCGCGGCGGGTACAATGAGCCGATGCCAGCACCTACCCACCCAGCAGACGTCCTGATCATCGGCGGAGGCGCCGGAGGTCTTTCGTGCGCGATCACGCTCGCCTCGGCCCAGAAGAAGAAGTGGTTCGAGGATCGACGGATCGTCATCGTCGACGACGGAACGTCGGATCTGAAGAAGGCACGCCTCTTCAACGTCCCCGGGGTCACTCCCGGCACCCTCGGCTCGGACCTGCTCTCGGAACTCGAGGTGCAGCTCGGTCAGTACGAGTGCGCAACCATGCTGCGAGGCACGGTCCAGCGGGCCGAACGTCTTCCCGGCGGCAGGTTCATCGCCACGCTGGAGCAGGGCGAGGAAGTGGTCGCCACGAAGCTGGTGATCGCCACCGGCTACAAGCGATGGGATGTCGAAGGGCTCGATCACGTCCCCGAACCGCATCCCAAGGGCGGCAAGACCAACCGGATCCACCTTCCGCACGACGGGTGCTACCGCATCGAACCGGATCTGCATGTCGCCGGACTGCTCGCCGGCGGTTCCAGCCAGTTCGCGATCGCCGCGGGCATCGGGGCCCAGGTCGCGGTCGAACTGCTCAGCGAGTGGGCGGGCAAGCGGACCCATGTCCACGACAACGCCTAGACGTTGAAGTACTTCGCCTCGGGATGGTGGACGATGATCGCCGAGGTGCTCTGCTCGGGATCGATCTGCCAGTTCTCGGTCAAACGGCAGCCGATGCGTTCCGGCTTGAGGAGCCGGAACAGGATCTCCTGATGACTCATGTCGGGGCAGGCCGGATACCCGAATGAATAGCGGCTGCCTCGGTAGGTCTGCGTGAAGAGATCCCGGATGTGCGGACTGTCGCCGCCATCGATGCCGAGCTCCTCGCGCATCCGCTTGTGCCAGAGTTCGGCCAGCGCTTCGGCGCACTCGACGCCCATGCCGTGGACGTAGAGGTACTCCTGGTAGGCGTCGTCGGCGAAGAGCCGGGCCGCCAGTTCACTGACCTCGTTGCCCATGGTCACGCACGACAGCCCGAGGGCATCGCGTTCTCCCGTGTCGATGTCGCGGAAGAAGTCGCTGATGCACAGTCGCCGACGCTTGTTCTGCCTCGGGAACGAGAACCGCTCGATCTCCACCTGATGATCCTCGGGATCGAACACCACGAGATCCTCGCCGTCGCCGGCGACCGGATACCAGCCGTAGACGAGCTTGGGCTGCAGCACGCCGTCGTCGGCCATCGACTGCTTCAGTCGATCGAAGATGGGATGCACCTCCTCCTCGAGGTAGTGCTGGTAGTCGCCCTTCGATCGGTCGCCCTTGCGGAACCCCCACTGCCCCCGGAAGAGCGCGACGGTGTTCACGTACGGATAGATCGTCGAAAGCGGAATGTCCTCGATCAGCCGGTCGCCCCAGAACGGGGGGTCCGGCAGCGTGATGTCGCGGGCCACGTCGCTTCGATCGGCAAGCATCGTCTGGCCTTCGGGATCGGACGCGGCGTCCTCCTGCATCGCATTGACGCGGGTCTCCACCGCAGCCCGCTTGGCCAGACGCAGATCGACCTCGGCATCGAGCGCTTCGGTCCGGCCCTCGGCCAGCAGATCGCAGATCCGCAATCCGTCGAACGCATCCTTGCCGTAGTACAGCGGCCCCTGGTAGATGTTCCGCAGATGCGACTCGCAGTAGTGCCGCGACAACGCCGCCCCACCAAGCAGCACGGGGACGCCGATTCCCATGTCGTTGAGGACCGACAGGTTCTCCTCCATGACCATCACGCTCTTCACGAGGAGTCCGGACATCCCGATCGCGTCGGCTCCCGTCTCCCGCCAGGCCTGCACGATGTCCTCGATGGGCTGCTTGATGCCGATGTTGTGGACGGTCCAGCCGTTGTTGCTGAGAATGATGTCGACGAGATTCTTGCCGATGTCGTGGACATCGCCCTTCACCGTCGCCAGCACCACGCGACCACGCGTGGATCCCTCGACCTTCTCCATGTGCGGTTCGAGGTGGGTCACCGCCATCTTCATGACCTCAGCCGACTGGAGCACGAACGGCAGCTGCATCTGGCCGGAACCGAAGAGGTCGCCGACCGTCTTCATGCCCGAGAGCAGGTGATCGTTGATGATCTCCACCGGCTGGTACTTCAGCATCGCCTCTTCGAGATGCTCGATCAGCCCCTTCTTCTCGCCGTCGACGATGTGCGTCTGCAGCCACTCCTCGAGCGAGAGGGCCCGTTCGACCTTGGCTTCGGACGCTCCTTCGTCGTCGTGGAACAGGGCGATGAACGCCTGCAGCGGATCGAAGGACTCGTCCTGCACGTCGGCCGGCAGTCCGGTGCCTCCGTGCGACAGGGCCCGACGGTCGTAGATCAAGTCCAGAGCCGCCTGCTTCCGCGAGGGATCGATCCGGTTCATCGGTTGGATCTTCGATGCATGCACGATGGCCGACGTCAGCCCGGCGTCCATCAGTTCCCAGAGCAGGACCGAGTTGAGCACCTGACGGGCCACGGGCTTGAGGCCGAAGGAGCAGTTGGACAGGCCGCAGGTGATCTGGATCGTTGGCCACTCGGAGGCGATGCGACGCACCCCCTCGATCAGTTCCAGCGAACTGCGCCGATCGTCGTCCATGCCGGTCGAGATCGGCAGGACCAGCGGGTCGATGAAGAGATCCTCCACCGCCAGGCCGTGCACGTCGACGGCACGCTCGATCGCCCGACGGGCGATCGACTCCTTGCGATCGGCGGTCCTCGCCATCGCGGCCTCGGGGTCCTCGTCGATCGTGCCGATGACGAGGGCGGCTCCGAAGGTCTTCGCCAACACGCAGAAGCGGTCGAACTTCTCGTCGCCCTCCTCGAAGTTGGCGGAGTTGATGATGCACCTGCCACCGGCATGACGAAGACCCGCCTCGATGGTGGCGTACTGCGTCGAATCGAGCATCAGCGGCTTGTCGACCTGACGGACCAGGCTCTCGACGATCGTCGCCATGTCCGCCGCGTTGTCGCGGCCGGTGGCATCGACGTTGAGATCGAGGCAGTTGGCCCCCTCCCGCACCTGCTGACGGGCGAGCGAGATCATCTCGTCGATGTCGTCCGACTCCAGAAGCCGCTTGAAACGCCTTGAACCGGACGCGTTGAGCCGCTCACCGACGATGAAGAAGGACGCTTCCTGCCGGTAGTCGACCGGAGCGTAGAGACTGGAGCAACCCGGCATCCAGCCGGAATGGTCGCGACGGGGCCGTTGCCGGCTGCGGGACTGCTCGGCCAGCATCTCGATGTGCTTGGGACTGGTGCCGCAGCAGCCTCCGATGATGTCGATGCCGAAGCGATCGATGAACTCGCCGATCGTCTCCGACAACGGAGTCGGCTGGAGCGGGAACTCCGTCCGCCCGTCGACGAGCACGGGAAGTCCCGCATTGGGAACGCACGAGATGTGGTTCGGCCAGGTCTTCGACAGATGCTCGATGTTGGCGGTCATCTCACGCGGACCGGTTGCGCAGTTGAGACCCAGCGAGAAGATCGGATACGAACGCAGGGCGTTGACGGCCGCCGCGATCTCCGTTCCCAGCAGCATCGTGCCCGTCGTCTCGATGGTGACGCTGACCATGATGGGAATGTCCCCGGGAGCACGACCGGATTCGTCGAGCGCCTTGAGGCAGGCATTGACCGCGCACTTGACCTGCAGCAGATCCTGACATGTTTCGATCAGAAAGGCGTCGACGCCCCCGTCGATCAGTCCCCTCGCCTGTTCGGCGTAGCTCTCGAGCATGCCGTCCCACGGCACCTGACCGAGGGTGATCAGCCGCGTGCCGGGCCCCATGGAGCCGAGGACGAATCGGGGCGAATCGGGGGTCGCGTGCGCGTCGCATGCGGCGCGGGCGACTTCGGCCGCTTCGCGGTTCAGTTCCCGTGCCCACGACGACACTTCATCGTCGAACTCGGCCAGCACGATCGGATTCGCACCGAAGGTGTCGGTCTCGACCGCATCGCTGCCGACCGCGAGATAGGATTCGTGAATCGATTGAATGATTTCGGGGCGCGAACGGACCAGCAGGTCGACGCAGTTCTCCCGACCCATGTAGTCGCCCTCGACGGTGAGGTCCATCTCCTGGATGGCGGACCCCATGGCACCATCGATGATCAAGGGCCGACGTTCGATCAGTTGTTCTAGTTTTGATGCCATGTGGAAGGAGTCTAACTCCGAGTCTCGCTATTACCAGCCGTTTATCCGGATGAAAGGATGGATCTTTTGGCGGCTCAATCGTACCAGAAATCACGCGTTGCAGGCCCTTGAAGAGGGGCTGTGCTAGGATTCGCCAGATATGAACTTCCTTCCCACAGGCCGATCCAACATGAAATGCCTCGGCCTCCTCATCGGCACGCTGGCCGCAAGCAGCCCAATCGTTGCCGAAGCCGCACTCCAGAACGAGCCGAATCGACCGACTTCGGCAGCCGCGACTCCCGCGACGCTGGTCACCCGAAGCGTTCGCGCCATGGGAGGCGAGACCCTCATCGGGTCGATCCTGAATCTCCATTCGTCGGGAGGGATTTCGATCCAGGATACCCCGATTGCGAAGATCGACATGAAGTTCGCCGTCGGCAACCGTTCCCTGATCCGCATCGCGATCAAGTCCGAGGCGTTCACCTCGATCACCGAAATCGGATGCGATGGAACGACGGCGTGGGAGCTCGAACGATCGAGCGATCTGGTCGGCGCCGCGGCCGACCGCGTCATGCTGCTGAAGCCGGCGGAACTCAACGAACGCGTCAAGGCGAACAACTGGCTTGGTCGCGTGCTGCAACTCGGTTCGACCGTGGACTCGATGCGGACGATCGGAACCAGCGACTTCCACGGAAGCCCCTCCTGGGAGATCGAGGTTCGATCCGAATCCGATCCGCTTCGCGTGTTCTTCGACATGAAGACGAGACTCGTCAACGGCTTCCGACTCGAGGTGAATACCCCGCTGGAGGATCCCGCCACGCCAGCCGAACCGATCTACCTCGACATCGTCTTCAGCGACTGGAAGGACGTGAAGGGAATCAAGCTGTTCCACAAGGTGCAGATTCTCCAGGAGCAGCAGCAGGTCTCGATCGACTACGATTCGATCGAGGTCAACTCGCTGGAGAACGACGACTTCGTCCTCCCTCCCGAGATCCGATCGCTGATCGAAGAACAGACCACTTCTCCGGAAACGGATCGCGATTGAACATGACATCCTCCGCCATCCGCCTTGAACATGTCGACAAGCGATTCGGTTCGGTCCATGCCGTCCGGGACATCTCTTTCGATGTCCCCCAGGGCACCCTCCTTGGATTCCTCGGTCCCAACGGAGCCGGCAAGAGCACGACCATCCGGATGATCATGTCGATCATCTACCCGGACCACGGTTCGATCTCCGTACTCGGCGGCAGCGCCCTGTCGGCGAAGAACAGCATCGGGTACCTCCCCGAGGAACGCGGGCTCTACCGGAAGATGCGGGTCGGTGAATTTCTCCGATACATCGGCCGCCTCAAGGGCCTGTCCCAGCACGACGCGAGAGCGGCGGCGACGAAGTGGCTCGCCCGCATGGAACTGGATGCGGTCGAACGAAAGCGATGCGAGGAACTCTCCAAGGGCATGCAGCAGAAGATCCAGTTCATCGCCTCGATCATCCACGATCCGGACCTGCTGATCTTCGACGAGCCGTTCTCCGGCCTCGACCCGGTGAATGCGGAACTGATGAACTCGATCATCAGGGAAATGCACGCACAGGGACGCACGGTCATCTTCTCGACCCATGTCATGCACCAGGCCGAACAGCTCTGCGAACGGATCATGCTGATCGACCGCGGGCAGCTGATTCTCGACGACACCATGTCCGGAATCCACGAGACGTTCGATCCCAGGACGATCGAAGTCGAGCCCTCGAACGGCTCCAGCCTTCCGGGTGACATCGAGGGGATCGTCGGGCGGACCAGTTCCGGCGACCGCGGCTGGGAACTCCAACTCGCCGACGAGGCGGATCCCCATCGCGTGATGAACCAGATCGTCCAGGCCTGTCCGGTCCGGTCGATCCGACTCCGGCGACCGAGCCTCGACGACGTCTTCGTGATGCTGGTCAGGGATCGCGTGCACGAGACGGGGCAGGCCAACATGATTCCGGAGGGGGCGTCATGAACCGGATCGGCCCCATCACCTGGCGGGAGTTCAAGTACACCGCCCTGACCAAGGCGTTCATCATCGGATCGATCGTCGTCCCGATCTTCATCTTCCCCCTGATGATCCTGCTGCCCGGACTCTTCGCGCAGAAGTCGGATCCCCTCATGGGAACCCTGATGATCATCGGCAGCGAGCCGGTCGCCGTCCAGGCGGAGCGGCTCGCACATGAAGTCGATCGCGCCGGCGGCAGCGCCCTGCAGCTGCAGCAGGCCATGGCCGACATGCCGGACGCGATCCAGCAGGCCGCCACGGACCCGATGCTCGGCAGCGCGATGACGCAGAACAAGCTCGAATACGACCTCAAGATCGAATCCGCCGGCATCGAGGCCGTCGACGAAAGCAAGCAGCGGGTACGCGACCAGGACCTGATCGGCGTGGCGGTCATGAACGAGGACGTGCTCGATTCCCAGCCCACCAGCAAGGAGAATCGCTTCGAGCTCTTCGTCCGCCCGGGACTGTCACCCCGGCACCTGGACTTCATCGACGACCTGCTCACGGATTCCGTGGTCGAGGTGCGGGTCAAGGACTCCGGCATGGACTACGCAAGGGTCCGCTCGATGATGGCGAGACCCAGCATCGTGACCAAGCGACTGCAGGAAGGCGGCGGCGAGGTCCGTGAATACGAATGGGCCAAGCGATTGATTCCGATCGCATTCATGATCCTCGTGTGGATCGCGACGTTCACCAGCGGCAACTACCTGCTCACCTCCACCATCGAGGAGAAGTCCAACAAGGTGATGGAGGTCCTCCTGAGCGCGGCCAGCCCGATGGAGATCATGTCGGGAAAGATCATCGGCCAGGCGTTCGTCAGCCTGATCACCCTCGTCATGTACGGTGGGCTCGGCATCATTGCGCTGGTCGCGATGTCGCAGGCGGATCTCATTCCACCCCGGATGATCATCTACCTCCTGCTCTTCTTCATCATGGCCTACTTCATGATCGCTTCGATCATGGCCAGCGTCGGCAGCGCGGTGAGCGATCTCCATGACGCCCAGTCGCTGATCGGCCCCGCCATGATCGTGCTGATTCTTCCGATGATCCTCTGGATGCCGATCTCCGAATCACCCAACGGCACCCTGGCCGTGGTCACCAGCTACATCCCTCCGCTGATTCCGTTCGTCATGATCCTCCGTGTCACGGCATCGGGAGATCCCGTCCCGTTCTGGCAGATCGCAATCGCGTTGATCGAAGGATTCGCCGCCGTCCTCGCGATGATGTGGATGTGCTCGAGGATCTTCAGGGTCGGCGTGCTCATGCAGGGCAAGGCCCCGAGTCCGCTGCAGCTGATCAAGTGGATCCGCTACCGCTGAACGATCACCGCACGAGCCGTCTCCACGAGATGCCCACCATCGCGATCAGGTTGAGCACCAGATACGCGATGCCGAACACCAGGAAGATCAGACTCCAGTCCTCGGCCGCGATCCCCTTGTCGGATTCGCTGGCCGAGACGAGTACGCCGCAGATGGCGATTGCGGCGAAATACCCCCACTGCCCCGCGGTCTGGAGCAGCCCCATGTCGGTCGCTCCGCCACCATGCCTCGAGCCGAGCGAGAACGCCGTCGGGATCAATCCCGCCCCGGCGAGCCCCATGAAGCCCATCATCGCCACGATCCAGCCCATCGGCATCCAGGCCGACAATGCGATTCCCATGAAGCAGAGTCCGTAGCCCGCCGCCGAGATCGCGCGGATCCGAAGAAGCCCGAAGTTGTCCGCGAGAAATCCGAGCGGTCCGTTGCAGATCGCCAGGAGCAGGACCGTCATGGCCAGCAGGCTGCTGGTGAGCCGCGGGGAGAAGTCGAGGATCGTCTCCATGTACAACGCTCCGGCGACGCTGAGCACGCCGGCCAGACCACGATCCGAGAACATGAAGACCATGGCGGGCCAGACGGGATACTTCCGATCACGCTCCGCCCGCTCGGTCCTCTTGATCACCTCAGCGGTTCGAGGAAAGAGCCTTCGTGCCGCGACGGCAACCACCGCAAGCAACCCGCACTCGACCGACGCGATCAGGAAGATGCGCAGCGGAGCCCCGGCGTCTTCACCGCTCCCGGACGAGAAGCCGCCGATGATCAATCCCACGAAGAGAGCGAACATCATGGTGGTTCCGGCCAGACCGAAACGCAGTCCGCTTCCAGTGCGCGACTGACCGGCTTGCCCAAGCAGGGACAGGACGACGGCCAGCGAGACCAGATCGGGGGCGCCTTCGAGCCCACGCAGCACGAGCGTCGCGGGAAGACCGATCGGAAGCGCCATCAGCCCGTACAGCACACCGTTCGTGATGCCGGCCAGAGCGATCAGCATGGCCGGCGCCATGGTCCGCCGAAGCCACGGCAGCAGGGGCAGCACGAGGAGCATGCCCGCCAGATTGACGGACATGAACCAGAATCCATTTTCAATGGGGACCCCGTACCGATCGACGAGGATCGTGTTTAGCGCAGGGGCGAACATCGCATCGGGCAGCGCCGCCAGCAGCAGCATCACGAGGCAGACGACCGTCCGGTTCATGAAGCGTGGCTCATGGATGATGACGTGTCCCATCACGACGGGAGGAGATTGGTCGACCTGGTCAGGCCCCGGTGGCGACGAGTCCCTGGGAGAGCCCCATCAGCACCTTGCCGAGTCGATCGAAGGTTTCACTGGCCGCGTCGATGATACGCTGCTGGGCTTCGGGGCACGGCACGCCGTCGTTCATCCGCGCCTTGAAGAGCTTCCAGTTGGGCATCACGTCACGACCGTGCACCGAGTAGTACGCAAGCCCCTCTTCGCCGTCGATGTCGAACAGTTCGGAAAGATGCTTGCGGAGAATCATGCCGCCGAGCGTCGAACCCTCGAGCACGTAGAGGATCCCGAGCAGCTTGACCGGGTCGTCCGAGGCGACGGACTCGACCCACTGCACCATTTCGGTCGTGGCGATCCTCGACTCCTCGGGAGCATCGGCTTCGCCGTGCCACTCGAGATCGGCCGAGATCAGCGGTGCACGCTTGGCGGTACCGGGCCAGACCATCTTGATGAAGGGATCCTGGGATGCATCGAGCGACGTCTCGAGGACGTGGTGCACTCTTCCCCAGCATTCGAGCTGCCCGGCGTACCTGCTCTGGGGCATGGTCCGACCGATGATGCATTCGTTGAACGGGATCGCCTCGGTCCGGTCGTGTGCGGCCGCGGTCTCGGATTTGAGCCGATCCATGAGGGTCTCTGGCATCTTCGGTTTGTTCGTGACCGGGCACTGATTCATGGGACATGTCCTGATTTCGGGTTCGGAAGGGGTGCCTCTTGCACGGCCTTGGATCATTCGTCATCATCCCTGAAATGAGCATTAAAGTCCAGAGTTCCGCCGCCAATACACTCGAAGGCCTTGTCCACGACGGCATGACCGTCGCCGTGGGCGGATTCGGCCTCTGCGGCATTCCCGAACAGCTGATCATCGCCCTCAGGGACACCGGAGCGAAGGACCTCACCGTGGTCTCCAACAATGCCGGAGTCGACGACTGGGGCCTTGGCCTGCTGCTGCAGACCAGGCAGATCAGGAAGATGATCAGCTCCTACGTCGGCGAAAATGCCGAGTTCGAACGACAGTTCATGTCGGATGAACTCGAACTCGAGTTCACCCCCCAGGGCACGCTCGCGGAGCGACTTCGTGCCGGCGGGGCCGGAATCCCGGGCTTCTTCACCAAAACAGGCGTTGGAACGGTGGTCGCGGAAGGCAAGGAACATCGCGAGTTCGATGGCGACCAGTACATCCTCGAACGGGGCATCAAGGCCGACCTGTCGCTGGTCAAGGCTTGGACCGGAGACCAGAGCGGCAATCTCATCTACCGGAAGACCGCCAGGAACTTCAACCCGATGGTGGCCATGTGCGGAGCGATGACCGTTGCCGAAGTGGAGCACCTGGTCCCCACCGGCGAACTCGACCCCGACTCGATCCACACGCCCGGCATCTTCGTGGACCGTATTGTCCAGACAGAATCCGAGAAGCGAATCGAACAGCGGACCGTCCAATCCAGCTGACGCGTCGACGAAGACCAAGAAACCAAGCCAGATGGCACTGAAATCGCGTTTTTCCAACCCAAATGCGATATTCTGACCATGGTGTGCGTTGGACTCCGGCCCATGTTCCGTCCGGAGCCGCCAACACCGTGAACTGGAACTGATCCAGTCCACCGATCGAGAGACCCCGTACCAGAGGTACACACGTGTCACTGATGCAAAGAAACGTTGAACCAACCAAGACCCGAGTCGCATCGATGCTCTGCAGCCTGCTGATGCTGCTCGGAATCACATGCGGAACGCAGGCCCAGATCGCAGGACTGACGGAGTCGATGAAGCCCGAGTTCTTCACCCGCGATCTCATCCTCTTCATCGAGGGGCTCGACCTGGACGAAACCCAGCAGATGATCGTCGAGGAGATGTTCCTCGACTACGAACAGGCCTTCGAAGTCGGCCTCCAGGGCATGAACGACGAGATCGAAGAGATCCAGGGTGAGATCGAGTCGCTTCGCGACGACCCGCAGCAGGTCCTGACGCTCGTCCTCGCTCCGATCGAACGGTGGATGGGACAGCGCGAACTGCTCGGCGACGAACTGATCGAGAACGTCCGCGTCATCCTGATTCCCGAACAGGAATCGAAGTGGATGCAGTTCAATCGAAAGCTCTACATCGAACAGAACTTCAGTCAAGGCAACCTTTCGGGAGAAAGCCTGAACCTCAACCACATCGCTCGTGACATCGCGCTCGACCCGACCATGATCGAGGCCATCGAGCCGTCGGTCGAACTCTGGTCGATCGAGGTCATCCGGGCGATGAAGCGTCGCGGGCAGCTCCTCAGAGGACCGCATGCCACGATCATGGAGACCATCAAGGCCTCCGACACGGAAGAGGACATCGAACGACGCAGGGATGTCGTGCAGGCGAGGATCGAGGTCCGGGACGCCAACGAACGTGGAATCCTGGCCATCTCCCAATCGCTTCCGGAGCCCCTCTCCACGAAGTTCATGGACACCGCGATGATGCGGGCCTACCCGTCGGCGTTCCGCCGGACGCCCGCCCAGCGGGTGCTTCAGACCGCCGCCAACAACACCGACTACTCCGCGGAACTCCAGGCCGCCGTCGGCGCCCTGAACGAGCAGTATCTCCTGGAACTCGCGGCGATGAACGACCGCATCCTCATCTCCATCAGGGAGAACGAGCCCGAGCAGGAGTTCGCGAACATCCGCAATCGCGAGCGCAAGCTCGACGGAGAGGAATCCGTCAAGTTCGTCTCCCCCACCAAGGCGATCATCTCCGAACGCAAGGAACTGGGCCTCGAGTACATCAAACGACTTCGCGAACTGCTTTCTCCGGAGCAGTTCAACGAACTCGAGGGAGCGAGGCGGTTCGCACCGCCCACGACCAGAACCAACGGGCAGGGACGGATCTCCGACGGCAGCGGCTCCGCCACCAACATCTCAGCCGGCGGAACCGGACAAAGCAAGGACCGGGGGATGATGCCGGCCGGCAAGAAGCCGGGCAGGGATCCCAACTCGGACGTCACCAACAACAAGAAGCCGAAAGGCAAGAGCAAGGGCCCCAGGCGGGACTGAACCAACCGAAAGAGCACTCATGGCGAGCGAATCGACTCCGTCCGCGGAACACTTGATCAACGGCAGCAATGAAAATGCCGAAGGCGATTCCGCCGCGAACTCCTCGCAGCTCCGTGCTCGATGCGATCTGCTGGGAATCCCCTGGCACGATCGACCTGCGAAGTCGGAGGAAGGCGTCGCCGAGATGATCGATCCCGAAGTGGCGGTGCGGCTGCGCATCGTCCCCCTTCGACTCGACGGCGAGCACCTCGTGCTCGCGATGATCGATCCACTCGACACCGAAGCCGCCGACGAGGTCGCCACCCTGACCGGCAACCCGGTGCTTCGGGAGGGAATGGAGCAGAAGCACTTCTCCGAACTGATGCGGGAACACTACGGAACCACCGCATCGAAGATGGCGGACGCACTCGCCGGATCCTCGGACGACTCGGAGGAGGACCTGGAACACAACCTCGAGGCCATCGAAGCCGACGACATCCACCGGATGGCCGAGGAACCGACGCTGATCAATCTCGTCAACCTGATTCTGCTGGAAGCCATCCAGAGCAGGACCTCCGACGTGCACATCGAGCCGTTCGAGAACGAACTGATGGTTCGATACCGGATCGACGGCATGCTTCACCAGCAGAAGCCGCCTCCCAAGCACCTCCAGCCCGCGCTCATCGGCCGCATCAAGATCATGTCGGGCATGAACATCGCGGAACGCTACGTACCGCAGGACGGCAAGATCGCTCTCCGATTCGAAGGACGCAAGGTCGACATCCGTGTCTCGACGGTCCCCACGCTCTACGGCGAATCCGTCGTCATGCGTATTCTCGACAAGTCGTCGCTGAGCCTGGATCTCTCCACGCTCGGCATGCGTGATGAACTGATCACGACGATGGACTCGCTGATCGCGAAGCCGCACGGCATGGTGCTGGTCACCGGACCGACCGGTTCCGGCAAGACCACCACGCTCTACGCCGCACTCACCCGACTCTACGATCCGCACAAGAAGATCATCACCATCGAGGATCCGGTCGAGTACGAACTCGGCGGGATCAACCAGATCCCGGTCAACCCCAAGCGAGGCCTGACCTTCGCCAGCGGACTCCGGTCGATCCTTCGACAGGACCCCGACGTCGTGTTCGTCGGCGAAATCCGTGACAACGAAACGGCGGACATCGCCATCCGATCGGCCCTGACCGGACACCTCATCTTCTCGACGCTGCACACCAACGACGCCATCAGCAGCATCGGCCGCCTCGTCGACATGGACGCGGAACCGTTCCTCGTCGCATCCGTCCTCGAGGGCCTGCTCGCCCAGCGGCTGGGACGGCGCATCTGCAAGCACTGCCGGGAGCAGATCCCGCTCGAAGACGACATCGCCCAGCGCCTGCATCCCGAGGAACGCGAGATGTTCGATGGCAAGGCCTGGACCGGCGCCGGCTGCGACAAGTGCAACAACACCGGATACCTCGGGCGAATCGGATACTACGAACTCCTGAGGATCTCCCCGGGACTGCGAGCCGCGATCTCCTCCGGAGGAACCCAAGCCGAACTCCGGAACGCCCTGCCCGACGACTTCCGCCTGATGCGGCTGGACGGCATCCTCCGTGCGGTCGAAGGCGAGACCACGGTGGAAGAGGTCCTCCGGGCAACCCAGGACTCGGATGAAATTGTGAGCTGACCAGCATGCCGACGTTCCAATACCAGAGCCTCAACAGCAGCGGTTCCCGACAGAGCGGCGTCATCAACGCCCCGACCCGCGCCGAAGCTGTGCGTACGCTCATGCAACGTGGCGAAACCGCGACAAGCATCACTTCGACCAACCAGACCTCGTCCGACGTGTCGAGCGGTGCCGTCGCGAAGGAGGTCGCCGGCAAGTCCCGCAGCGTCTTCGGGAAGCCGACTCTCCGCAAGACCGAGATGGCGACGCTGATCCGCGAACTTGCCACCGCACTGGAAGCGGGACTTCCCCTGATGCAGGCATTGCGCACGATCCGCCGTCAGGCCAGCGGAAAGGGCGCCCCGGTCATCCTGGACCATCTCATCGAACGGGTCGAGGCCGGAGAACCCCTGTACAAGGCCGCGCTCGAATACGGCCGTCCCTTCGACGACCTCGTGATCGGCATGCTTCGCGCTTCCGAAGCCTCGGGACGCACCCACGAGGTCCTTCATCAACTGGCCGACCTGCTCGAACGAAGCGTCGAACTCCGCCGCGAACTCACGAGCGCCGCCTTCTATCCGCTGCTGGTGCTCGGCCTGATCCTCATCAGCGTCATCATTCTCGTCACCGTTCTCATTCCCCGTCTGATGGGCCCCCTCCTCGCCACCGGCAACGTCGCCCTGCCGATGCCGACCAGGATCATCCTCGGCATCTCCACGTTTCTCCAGAGCTGGTGGCTCGTGATCATCATCGCGATCGCCGCGATCTGGCTGCTGTGGAGGACCTGGATCGGGAACCCCGACAACAGGATGAAGTTCGACCGATTCAAGCTGAAGATTCCGATCGTGGGACAACTCATCCGGGACGTCGCCGTCGCGAGATTCACCCACACGCTCGGCACGCTCTGTTCGGCCGGGCTTCCCATTCTCGAATCGCTTCGCATCACCAGAGACACCCTCGGGAACACGGCCATGATGGCCGCCATCGACCGCGTGCAGGATCAGGTGGCGGAAGGCAAGCCGCTCGCCGACCCGCTCGAGCGATCGAAACTCTTCCCCCCGCTGCTGGTGCAGGTCGTCAACCTCGGCGAACGCTCGGGACGCCTCGAATCGATGCTGATGCACGCGGCAACCGCGTTCGATCGGCAAGTCAACACCTCGGTCAAACTCGTGATGAAGGCCCTCCCCCCGATCCTGATCATCGTGATGGCGTGCGTGGCCGGCTTCGTCCTCGCCGCCATCCTGCTTCCCTTGATGGAAATGCAGGCATTCGCCCAGTGAACAAAATCGTGATTTCCAACGTACAGACTCCACACAAGGTCCTACGAACAATGCAATCCAAATCAACCATGAACCTCCTCAGAACCACTTCCCGCCGAGCCCGCCGCGGCTTCACGCTGGTCGAAGTCATCGTGATCGTGACGATCATGGCGCTCCTCGTCACCGTCGTGTCGACCACCCTCGTCCAGAAGATGGGCCAGGCCAAATCGAGCCTCGCCCAGACATCCGCGGCCCGACTCAACCAGTCGCTCACGAGCTACCTGCTCGACGTCGGCGTCTCCAGCCCCCCATCGGACTTCGACTTCGAGGTGCTGACGCTTCGACCGGAAGACGGGGGCGGACCGAACGGGCCGTACGTGACCAACGTCGACGACATCAAGGATCCCTGGGGCCGCAACTTCGTCCTCATCAATCCCGGCAACGTCAACCTGACATGGGACATCACCTCGTACGGCGAAGACGGACAGCTCGGCGGCGAAGGCCCCGCAGCCGACGTGACCAACTGATCGGGCAAGGCACATGATCACTGGGAAGCAGATTCGCCGGCGTGGATTCACGATGATCGAAATGATCATCGTCTGCGTCATCATGGCGATGCTGATGTCCGGAATCGTCTATCGGATGACCAGTCGTCAGGGACGCAACTTCGACACCACCGTCGAGCAGGTCGGCGACCTGCTCATGATGTACGCCCTTCGCAGTGAACACGGGCGTCAGCCGGTGGGCCTGATGATCGATCCCGAACGCAGCGCGCTGATGCTCATGCGCCGCGAGGGCGAGGTCTCGAGCGGAAACCAGCCGATGTGGAAGATGGATCCCATGGTCGGTGGCGTCCAGTTCCCGGAGTTCATGGACATCGGCGAACTCGAGGTCCGCGTCGACGGCGACCAGGCCGACCTCATCGACTGGCCCCTGTCGGCGATGCCCGGCCAGGACCGGCCACTGATCGAGATCGAACTCAACTACGAAAATCGTACGGTTCTCCTCTCGCTGCCGCCGTATGCACTGTCGCCGCAGCGGCTGGAGGCCGGCGTCCAGAGCACACCGGCGAGAATTCCGGAAGACCTGGACACCACCGGCCGCTGGCAGGAGGACTGGTGAAATGGCCATGCCGGGACGCACCATCCGTCGTCGACGCGGCGTGATCCTCCTCGAGGTCATCATCGCCGCGATCGTGCTCGCACTGGGCATGACCGTGGTCATCTCGCTGAGCACCCAGTCGATGGCGCGACAGATCGATGGCGAACGCAAGATGACCGCGGCGTGGCTCGCCGACGAGCTGCTCAGCATGGTGGTCGTCGAAGGCCCCCGGAACTTCGCCAATGCCGAACCGGGCGGATGGATCGGCGAGGACGCCAGGGACGGATACTTCCCCAAGCCGTTCGCCGACTACTCGTATGAAATCGAGCTCGAGGCCGTCGGCGACTTCCAGCCGTACAAGGTTGCCGCCACCATCAACTGGATGGACGGTCCGCGGAAGAAGTCGCTGGTGGTCAACACACTGATCGCACCCCGCCAGGGCGAGGAGGAGGAGGAACTCCCCCGGGAACCTCTCGAACCGCTTGATCGCGAAGGCCGCTACTACGACGACGAGGAGGCCGCACCATGAACGTACGACCTCGATCCCCCCGCGGATTCACGATCGTCGAGCTGCTGATCGCAGGCGTGATCGCCGCCATGGTCTTCAGCGTGCTCGCCGTCTCGATGACGCAGGTCGTCCAGGCCAAGAACATCTCCAAGGAACGCCTCGACGCGTACATGCGGGCCAACGTCGCACTCAAGAGCCTTCGACGCGACATGATCTCGACCTTGCGCAGGGACGACCTCTTCTACACGAGACTCGTCCTCGAGGACTTCACCAAGGACACCCCGCAGGGTGAACTCAACCAGGACGAAGTGCTGCTCTTCAATCACCGACTTCGTGCCTCGCGTGAGATCGACTACAACGGCGAGGGAGTCGAATACGAGACCGCCTACCGGATCGACGAGGACGAATGGGGACCGGTGCTCTGGCAGCGTCGCGACGCGATGCCCGATCAGTATCCGACGGCCGGAGGCATCGCATCCCCCATCGCCGAAGGCGTGGTGGGACTCGGCATCGAGGCGTGGGACGGCGACCAGTGGCAGGAGAACTGGGACTCCGACTACGACGGCCTGCCTCACGCACTTCGAATCACCGTCACCGCGAGTGGACACCTGCCCGGGGATCCACCGTTCAATGCTCCGCTTGCCCACCTGCGGACGATCGTTCCGCTCGAGCGGACTCCCCCTCCCGATGATGTGATGGAATACCGCCTGCAGGAGCAGATCGCCCTGCTCAACGGCGAAGAGGTGGGAGATGGCAGCGGAATCGGACTGGGACAGGCGCAGAACGCCGCCGAAGAGATGACCGGCGGTGGAGGCGCGGGCGGCGCCCGCGGCGGTCGCGGCAACGCGACCGGCGAGACCGGAAGGGATGCCGGCCAAGGACGCGGAATCGTCGACCCGGCGAGGCTGGAGGAATGATGCACGACCTCCATGAACGCATGAACGGATCACGTCGCGGCTCGGCAGTCGTCGTCGTCGTATGGGCGATCTCGATCTGCGCCCTGATCGTCAGCTCGCTGCTCGTATTCTCCGGACGCCAGAGCATGCTCGGTGTCGAGACCGTCGACGACATCCGGGCACGATGGACCGCCAGAGCAGGCGTGGAATCGACCATCGCCGTGCTGGCGTACCACACGATGGAACCTGATCCCGACAACGCGCTCGCACTGACTCTGGATATGGAGGACGTCGCGTTCGGAGAGATCGAGGATGGCGGCAAGTGGTCCATCAGCCACAACGATCTCGACGGCCAGTCATGGCCGGGACCCATGGATGAGCACTCGAAACTCAACGTCAACGGCGACGGCCGCGGCTACCTCGCAATCATCTTCTCTCCGATGTCCTGGGGCGTTTCGCCCGCGATCGAGGACTGGATCGACGAAGACGACGAACCCCGCGACCTCGGAGTCGAGAAGGACTACTACCTGTCCCTCGACTCCCGGTACGAGCCGAGGAACTCGGCGATGTGGCATGTGGCCGAGATGGAACTGATCGCCGGCCTCGACCCGGACGACATCCGTGGAGAGGACTGGAACCTCAACAACCGACTGGATCCCAACGAGAACGACGGCGAGGGTTCGATGCCCAACGACGAACCGGACGGTGTGCTCGACGGAGGGTGGGCGGCCTATCTCACCGCGATGTCGACCGACGGCGGGGCGACCGCGAGCGGCCTGCCGAGGATCTACTATCCGCTCACGTCGGTCGAGGAACTCACGGAACGGCTCGGCATCGATGCGGATCAGGCGGCCACGCTGATGACGATGGCCGGCGGCGACGACTTCATGCTCGAAAGCCTGATCACCACTCCACTCGAGGGCGGCAACGCCAACGAATCCCAGCAGAGTTCAAACAGCACCCAGGACGGCCAGCAGCAACCGACGGTCCAGCCGCTCCAGGACTGGCAGATCCAGGCCATCTTCGACGAAACATCCACATCTCCGGATCATCAACCGAACATCGGAAAGCTCAATATCAACACGGTCAGCCGTCGACTGCTCATGGACATGTACGAAGGTCGGGAAGATCTCGTCGAGAGCATCCTGAGCATGCGATACAACCGCGCAGAGGGCATCACCGGGATCATGGATCTCAGGGAACTGCCGGAGATGACGGATGACACCCTGTTTGAACTCGCCATGGGGTTCACGGCCAGGTCCAACGTGTACACGATCAGTTCACAGGCGAAATCTGGCAGTTCTGACGCAGAATGTGAAATCATCACCGTCGTGGATCGTTCAACGGTCCCGGTGAGAATTCTGGAATACCGGGAGGAATGAGACCGGCAAAATGCCGCTCAGGACCTGTTCAGGACCGAATTTCTCCCGAAACCCTCTGGAACAATCAAAAAAGCCGGTTCATGGCCACGGGAAACCCTAAAAACGGGGATTCGGCTATTCTGAGCACGTTCCGCAGGGCACCACTGTGACGCATATAGAAACCAACGATATTCCGAGTTCCACGTTCGCGATTCTTCATCGCCAGGGCGATCAATGGGCCTGTCTTCAGGCGGCACTCGGCAAGCACGAAGGCATTCGAATCGTCTCCTCGAGAATGTTCGAGGTCTCCGACGAGCGGGCGTTGCAGAGCTGGCTTCGTGACGAAGGCATCGACATGGTGCGGGTCGTCGTACCGGGTTCATCCATCATCTGCCGAACATGCAGCCTGCCGGAATCGACCCCCGAACAACTCGACGAGGCGTTGCAGCTCCAGGCGGAGACGAAACTGCTTGGAACCGCACCATTTCATCGCACCGCGAGCGCGCTGCTTCCGGCGTCCGTGCATTCGACGATGCGGACCGGACTGATACTCGCCTGGCCCGAGTCGTCGGACTTCACCGGACCCGAGCTGGAAACGACTTCGCTCTACGTCCCGGATGTCGTCGCAATGGCCTCGCTCATGGGCCCACTGCATCCCAAGGCACCCGCCCTGTGGATCGACCGCGAAGACGGCACCATCACCATGGTGCTCGCCCAGCAGGAACGCGTCCACGTCAGAGCCACGAAGGAACATCTCCCAGACGCCGAATCGACCGCTTCGTCGGTCGAACGCCTGCTGATGGAATCCGCGTTGAACTCCGGAAGCACGCCTGAATCTTCACGTGCACTGGCGAGCGAATCCGCGACGATGCTGCGAACCGCTACCGATCCACGTACCCTCCAACTGCCTCCGGAGGTGGTCGAATCGATGCAGGAACGCATCGAGAACTGCCAATCCGATCCGCAGTGGCTGAACACATGGGGCATCGCCGCCGGGGCCGCCCTGGCCATGAGCGATGAACTGATCCCCCTGACGATGTTCCAGGACAGCCTTCCCGAGGAGAACCCCGACCTCAAGGAGTTCGCGATACAACGGCTGTCACTGGTCGACGTCGCCGCGGCCCTCGTGCTGGTCGCCGTGCTCCTGATCGCGATCGGACCGATGGCCTTCCACGGCACGCGTGTGGCGATGTTGTCCGTGCTGCACCCCGGACTGTCCGAACAGGTCGATGCGTTCGAGTCCAACAAGGACCAGGAAGTGATCTATTCCGCCCTGATGAGCGAAGCCTGGCCGATGTCCAAGCTCCTCGCCGACATCGCATCCAACACCCCGATGGGAATCGAAGTCGACTCCATCCGGCTCGGCTACGGCGAACCGGTACGCATCCAGGGCATGGCGATGCCCAGCAACAGCGAGGAGTCGGCAGCCCTCGCCACTCGCATGAAGGCCATGCTGGAGACTTCGGGAGTCTTCTCCGACGTCACACTTCGCTGGGAGGACTCGGAGACGTTCGGCAACCGCTCCTTCGACATCAGCGCCGACGTCCAACGCCCCCAGTACCGCCCCAGCTATGCACTCGACCAGGACTTCGCGACATGGACGCTCTCCGAACGCAAGAGCGGACAGGATGCCGACGGCAACTGGTCGGACGGCACGACCGCCGTCGCCGCCGCCAGCACCAGTTCGCCTGATCGTCCGACGGTCACCCCCAGCACCGCTTCGACGCCCCCCGTCGACACGACTGCGACGAGAACCACGACGGCCCGCGAACCCGCTCGCGGCGCCACGAGTTCGACCCGCGGCAGCAGTCCGTCCCGATCCCCTCGCACCACTTCCGGCGGACTCTCCTCCCGGGGCGATGCGGACGACCGTGCAGGCGATCTCTCCTCGGTCCCCACGGGAGATGAACCGGAACCACTGACCGAAGAGCAGATCAAGGCATTCACGCTGGACGAAGCCAAGATCAAGCTCCAGGAAGTCGCACAGGCTCGCAAGCGGTCCCGGAACGACGAGGCCAAGGCGAGGATGAAGATCGAGTTCAATCAGCTGCTGGAACACATGCGCAATCTGCAACGGAACGGTGGGTCATGAAGATCACCACCAACCGTCATGTCGCGCGATTCCGCGAAATGGAAACCGCCTGGCAGTGGATCGTCGGCGCCGTCGTCTTCCTGTTCCTGTTCCTGATCTGGGCGCAGCTGCTGGAGCCGACGAGCACCGCATGGGCCGAAACCGCCGACCGGATGGAGGCGAATGTCGAACGAACCAGCGCCTCGATCTCGCTGGGAGCCAAGTCCCGCAACGCCGCGATGACCTACGGCCCCATCGAACTTCCGGACCGGAAGGCCGTCGGCTCCCTCGAACTCATCGAGATCGTCCAGGGGATCATGTCCAGCTACGGGATCAAGAACGACACGTTCTATCAGGCCCAGAGCAACACGATCAAGGCCAGCCTCCTCCCCGGAATCGCCAATCCGGGTGAGAAGATCGAACGGGTCAAGGGGGAACTCGACTTCACCACGACTCCGGACAAGGCGATCTCCATCATCTCCGAGTTGGAACGCCATCCCGGAATCGAGTCGATCACGAACATCCGCATCGACAAGTCCGGCAACAAGGAGGTTCGCACCCGCCTGTCCATCGAAGCCTGGGTGCGATCGCGATGAAGAACAACCGAACCAACTCGGCCCTGAACCCGCTGACGGTCAGCATCGGAGCGATTGCGATCATCGTGATCTTCCTGATCATGATGACCCCCAGCCTCTACCGTTCCGGTTCGACGGTCCTGATCGCAGCCCCGGAGTCGGATGATTCCATGGAGAAGCTGATGGCCAGACACGAGGCGAACTCGACCACCGACGTCGAACGCTTCAACGGCAGGTCCCTCTTCTTCACACCGCCCATCAACCGGAAGCCGCCTCCCCCTCCCCCTCCCGCTCCGCCGAAGGTGGAGGTCGAGGAGAAGCCGCCGCCGCCTCCACCCCCGCCCAGCTTCCCGCCGAACTACACCGGTCCGGAACTGGTGGCGATTCTCGGAGAGGAGGCGTGGTTCAAGGAACGCTCCTCCGACAACGATCCACTCACGAGACTGGGCATCGGCGACGACCACGAAGACATCGACGTACTCGCGACGGACCCGCCGCGCGGGATCACCGTGAACTACCAGGGTGGCGGCCCGTACGAAGTCGCTTTCATCGACATGGAGTCCACGCCCTTCTCGGCCAATGCCACCACCATCGACATGCCTCGCGGCATCCTCGAGGACGTGGCCGACGATGCCGGGCTGGACGAGACACCTCCTCTTGGGACCGCCGAGGCGTGCGAGCGGTTCTGGCGCCGCTCCAACGCGGAACTCGGATTCCTCAATCAGTACGAGCCGATGGTCGCGGTCCAGAAGCGGATCGATGTCTACCAGGCGTGGATCGACTGGTGGGATCGCACGCCCGAAACGATGAAATCCCTCGGAGCGCCTTCGGCCGAGCTGATTCAGGACATGATCGATGAACTCCAGAGAATGCCGGATGAGGATCATCACGACGGAACATGCCCTCCTGAAATGCACGAGGGCGTGAACACCGTCTACACCGAAGACGACGACACCGAATCCGAAGCCCAGACCCAGAATGCCCCCGGCATCGGCACGACGCCGGACGATGACGAATCCGAACCTCAGGACGTTGATGAAGACGACGACGCGAACGAGGACGACGGAGCATGATCTCCATTCCTCGCAGGACGAAATACATCGGTGGGCCAGTTCGTTCACTCTCCACCGGTCCCGCAACAGGCACCAAGACCCCTCTCCGAGAAGACTGACGTGGCACGCACCAAGCTCAACATCGTAGTACTGCTCTCCTCCATGCTTGCGATCGGCCTGGCCGATTCGACCTCGGCCCAGGAGAACGGACGCCCCGCCCCGGAAGCACCGCCCCAGCCCGTCGCCGAAACTCCCACCGGCGAGGCTGAACAGGAGCCGCCTGTCGACACCATGTCCGGCGACCCCGACGACGGACGCTTTCGACCGTCGAGCGAACTCGAACCCATCGAACAGGCCCACCTGAACCGGAGGCCGATCCCGCAGGGCAAGGTCAACTTCGCGTTCGAGAACGTCGAGATCAAGGAGATCGTTCCCTGGCTGGCCAAGATCACCGGCAAGATCGTCATGCCGCTGAAGCTTGATGGCAGCGGGATCGGAATCGGATCCACCGGCGGCAAGATCACGGTCATCGTCGACGAACCGGTCGAGAAGGAGCAGGCACTGGACATGCTGTTCAGCGCGCTTCGAATGAACGGCATCGCCGTCATCGAACGCCCCAATCTGATCATCCTCACGAAGCTCGATCTGGGCACGATCACCGACGAGATGAGCGACATCCCAGTGCTCGATGCGGCGGTCGACATCAGAGGTCGTCAGGACCGCGGAACGATCGTCATGAAGATCTTCCCGGTGACGGTCAGCGACGCCGCCGAGATCGCGGACAAGATCTCGGAGATGAAGCCGCAGTACGCGGAGGTCTGGGTCGACGAACTGTCCAATCAGATCATCGTGCTCGGCGACATCGGTCTGTGCCAGCAGTACGACAAGATCATCCGCGAGCTCGATCAGAAGTGGCTCAATCGGCGGATGCACACATTCCGACTGAAATGGGCCGATGCGAACGAGATCGCCACCAACATCGAGGACCTCTTCTCGGGCGGCACGTCAACCAGTTCCAGCCGGCGAAGCACGGGAAACACCGGAAATCAGCGGACCCAGAACCGAGGCGGCAACAACCGAGCCGCCAGCGGCTCCAGCGACACCGGGATCGAACTTCGACTGACGGTGAACGTCCAGCAGAATACGGTCACCGTGCAGACCGAGCCTGGAATCATGGAGGAGATCGCGACGCTCATCGGCACGGAATGGGATCTTCCGCGTTCGGCCGGCACGTCGCGACTCTTCGAACTCAAGTACACCGATCCGAAGAAGATCGCCTCGCTGCTGGAGACGGTGCTCGACGGCAGTTCGTCCGGATCGACGAGCACCCGAGGCGGCCAGGGCAATCAGCGAGCCAACGCGACCCAGGCGATCTCCGGCATCTACTCCATCGAAGCCTACTCTGACAAGAACGCCCTGCTCGTACTGGCGAAGACGGTGGAATCCTTCGACTTCATCGCGTCGATCATCGAGGAACTCGATCAGCCCAGCAGCGTCGGCGTTCCCCGCATCATCCAGCTCAAGTACGCCCGGGCCGTCGAACTGTCCGAGGAACTCAACGTGCTGCTTTCGAAGCCGGGGACGAACGTATCCATCCCCCGTCCCGACACCGGGCTGAGCGGCGAAGGATTCGAATCCCCCACCGGCACCAGCACCGGAGCCGGAGCCCAGAACACCACGACGAGCGGTCAGGAGCTGAACTTCCCCTGGCAACGAGGCAGCGAGGACGATGAACAGTCACCCGAATCCTCTCTGATCGGCAAGGTCAGGATCGTCCCGATCGTCCGCCAGAACGCGCTGGCCGTCCTGGCCCCACCGGCCTTCCTGGAACCGATGGTCGAGCTCATCGAGAACTTCGACCGCCCACGACGCCAGGTCCTCCTGTCGGCGACCGTGGTCGAAGTCGACATCACCGACCAGCTGAACTTCGGATTCAAGTACGGCCAGAACGCCCAGGCTTCCGACAGCGTCGGTGGCCAGTACTGGGGCGGCGGACTCGGCCAGGCGCCGGGAGTCGGCAATGGGAACTCGTTCACGGCGACCGTGGACGACTTCCTCGGATCCCTGCTCAACGGGGTCACGACATCGACGTTGAACATCAACACCTTCGACGTCCGCGTGATCATCGAGGCCCTGGCGCAGGTGACCAACACCCGCATCATCCAGGAGCCGCGGGTCTTCACCGCCGACAACGAGGAAGCCGTCTTCTTCTCCGGCAAGGAAGTCCCCATCCCGACCAGCAACACCACCGACCTCTCGGGCGGCAACTCGCTGAACACCCAGTTCGAGTACCGGGATGTCGGCGTCTTCCTCAACGTGCGTCCCCGCATCACCCAGGAAGGCACGGTCGATCTGGAGATCAGTCTTCAGTTGTCCGATCAGATCGGCAGCACGCTGGTCGGCACGGACACCAATGCCGATGTCTTCTCGAGGAAGCAGGTCAACAGTCACGTCATCGTGCTCGATGGCCAGACCGTCGTGATCGGCGGCCTGCTCAAGGAGACCGAGCGGCAGTTCAAGTCCAAGATCCCGCTGCTGGGTGACATCCCCATCATCGGCGAGCTCTTCAAGTACACCGACGAGACGATGGAGCGCAACGAACTGCTCGCCTTCATCACGCCGTCCGTGGTGCAGAACCCGGACGAGAACTACGAGAACTTCAACCGCGAGGACCTGATTCGACTCGAGGAGGTCTCCCGACCGCTCGCCGAGCAGCTGGCCAACCAGGAGAAGCTCGATCTCAAGATCAACGAGCGCATCGCCGGACAGAATCTGAAGAATGCCAAGAAGGCGGTTGACGATGGAAACATCGTGCTTCCCGACCGGGATCCCAAGCAGACCGAGATCGACAGCGACCAGATCGACATGATCGATGTCGACGCGAACTGACCTCGTCATGACATCGTCTCGAATCATCCTTCCTCTGATCTGCACCACCATGATGGTGGGGTGCTCCGTCGAGTCGCTTGTTCCCCCCAAGACGAACACGATGCGTCCCGAGGCCCAGAAGCGGCTCTACGAGATCGCCCAGCAGGAGATGCAGCGCGGGGGCACCGAGGCGATCCGCTTCCAGGCGAACCTGCAGAGCCTCTGCGACATCCCCTACGACTCGTTCATGCTTCCCATCGTCAGTCCGGACAGTCGCTACGTGGCTACGGTCACAGGGCTCTCTCCCGGCGCTCCGACGCGACTCGCGGAATCCGGAGCCCCCTCACCACTGGGAACCAGCATCGAAGTATGGCGACTGGACCAGGCGACCAACGCCTGCTCCGTCGCCTATCGAATTCCTCCCCCGATGCTGCTGGGACGATCCGCCGACAAGTCGGGATTCATCGTCGAATCACCCCTCCCCGATGGATCCCGCGACATCGGCAAGGTGGACTGGGAATCCGGCCAGCTCGAGTGGCTGGTCAAGGACGGAAACGTCAACGCGTTCGCGACCTTCGGCCGAAACGGCGAACTCGCCTGGTGCAGCCGACCCGTGGATGCCTCGGGCTTCACGCTCGTGATCCGGGAGCCAGGTGGACGCGAACTGGACCTCTCCAGTCAGGGCGGCAACTGGTACTTCCCCTCCTGGAGCAACCAGGCGGATCGCCTCTACGCGTTCTGGATCGCCCCGAGCGGGATGATAAAGCTGGCCACGATGAACACCGAGTCTCCCGACAGCATGCTCAGCAGCCTTCGGGACATCAACATCATGCCGGGCGGTTCCGTCGAACTCGCCTCGCAGGCGGTCGCGGCGCACCCCGTGATCCACGGCGTACCCGGCAACGAGCATGAGGACTACATCTTCTACCATCCCGGCGAACGAAGAGTCGTCGTCTGGAACCCAGATGAAAGCGAAACCTCGCTTCCATTCGTTCTGCTGGATCAGGCGGTCGCCGCATCCCCCGACATCGGTGGCCGCTACATCGTCTCGACCCCGACCGAACTTCGCTATGTGGATCCGAGTCGTCTGCACCGGTCGATCCGGCTTCACGATCAGGTCGCCATTCCCCGTGCGACCAACGATGCCAACTGGCGATTCATCCTGATGACCCCGGCCGACGATGACACCATCAGCCTGCGTGCCCTCGTCCCGACGAATCAGGCCCCGACGTACACGCCCGGCGCACCTCCGGCCTCCTGAACGCTCCGTTGCTCCGGCCGAGGTCGACCCCCGACCGACCGGATCACTCGTCGCCGGCGCCGGCGTCAGCCTCTTCCTGCAGATACGTCTTCGGCTTGTAGAAGAGGACCACGGGCAAGAACAGGATCGCGGTCCCGAGCATCACCCAGGTGAAGAACCAGAAGTAGGCCGCTCCCGAAAGCGTCGTCGCTCCGCCGACGTCCCACATGATGGAGCGATCGAAGCCGTCGACATTCCCGCTCTCCGGCACGAATGCAGGCGTTTCCTCTGCTTCGGCCTTGAGCTTGAGCTCCTTCACCCTGCGGTCCTTCCACGACTCCTTCGGGTGAGCCCAACTGAGCCAGCCCGAGGAACCTTCGGTCGATGCCTCTTCCGTCCCATCCGACGTCTCGGTCGCGTTGACGGTCACTTCGGCACGGATGTCGAACTGGCTCTGCCAGACGGAATCAGGCCCGTCGCTGGTGATCTGGAACTGACTGCCCGTGACCATGGTGTAGCGAAGGGGATTGCCCCAGGGATCCTTGTACGAGGACGCGATCTCCTCGCCCTTGGCGTTGTCCGGAAGGCGCTGGCCGTTGGCAACCCAGTATGCACCGATGCCATCGATCGCATCCCTGATGCACTGCTCCTCGTTGCCGATGAATCCGGTCATCGTTCCGTCGGGAGCGAAGCCGAGTCGGATGTCGTCCTGGCCTCCGAGCACCCCATCGACTCCGGCCAGTTCCAGGGCGAAATGCTGCTCCGGCAGTTCCCGGTACGCGACGTGGGGATGAGCATCCAGAAGGACGTCGGAACCATGACCGTCGCCCTCGGCGATCTGGGCGGCAAGCATCTTCGCAGGCTCGGCGGAGGACGGGACCTGGATCACCTTGTTGACACCGGCGGTGAAGATGTTGCCCAGCGAGACGCTGACCAGGAACAGCGCGAAGATGAAGGACTTCATCTTTCGCGGAGCCTGTGTATAGGAGAACTCGAGACAGGTGATCGAGACCATGACTTCGGATGCGGTCAGAATCGCGTAGGCCGCGATCTGCCAACCGATGCTGGGACGCTCGCCGGCGTCGACCCAGTACTGGAGCATCGACACCATCGCGAAGCCGATCACCATGATGAACAGTCCGGCGGAGATCTTGCGAAGCGGCGTCAACTTGACCACCCGGCCCAACAGTGGATAGACCACGAGGGTGAACACCGGAATGTAGACGAGAATCATGATCGGATTCACGGCCTGGATCTGCGAAGGAAGCCATTCGAGACCGAGCCAGTTTCGGTTGAGATCCTCCGCCTGCAGGACCCACGACGAACCGGTCTGGTCGAACAGGGCCCAGAAGACCGCGACGAAGATGTAGATGATTCCCAACTTGAGGATCGCCGAGATGCCGACCCAGCTGAAGGTCTCCTTGAACCACTTGATCCCTCCCGGAGGAACGTGGATGAACTTGTGTCGTCCACACCAGAAGAGGAAGGTCGCAATGACCATCAGAATTCCCGGGATGCCGAAGGCGTAGTGCGGCCCGTACCATTCGAGGAACCACGGGGTCATCAACGTTGACAGGAACGCCCCGACGTTGATCGAGAAGTAGAACCAGTTGTAGACATTGGACAGCATGTGGGCGTTGCCCTTGCCGAACTGATCTCCGACGTGGGCGGAGACGCACGGCTTGATGCCGCCCGAACCGAGCGAGATCAGACCAAGACCGAGAAAGAGCATCCACGCGGGATTGATCCCCTCTCCAAGCCCCATCAGCGCAAGGACTCCGTGGCCGAGGCAGTACACGATGCTGAGGCTGATGATGGTCAGGTACTTGCCGAGGAAGATGTCGGCGATCAACGCCCCGAGAATCGGCGTGAAGTACACCGCGCTCGTGAAGAGGTGGTAGTTGGCGATCGCTTCGGCATTGGACATCTGTGGCCCAACCGCCCCCGGAAGCAGATAGAGATAGCCCGTCATGAAGATGACGAGAATGGACTTCATCCCATAGAAGGAGAATCGCTCCGCCGCCTCGTTTCCGATGATGTAGGGGATGCCGCCTGGCATCTTCGTACTCAGACTTGGTGCGGTGCGGTACTTCGAAGCCATGGTGATCTCCTGGCGTGGTAATCCGAGTCGACGACTCGCGGAGCACTGATTGTGGTGGATGCTGGCAGCCTGTCAACCTGAGGGGATTTCACTCTCCGGCGGGAGCGAGCACCTTGAGAGGAAGCGGAATGGTGACCGGCATGAGGCAGTTCTGGCTGTTGCAGGCCTGCCAGGTGATCGAGGCCTGCCCGCTTCGCCCGAGATCTCCGACTCGAGTCACCGTCACGGGGATCTCGACGGTGTGGGAATAGACGTTCACGGGACCGTCCGGGCCGGTGAACGGCTCGCCCGGAGGAAAGGCGGCAGTGATCTGGAATCCGTTGCTGAGCGTCGCGATCGAGAGCGGCACCACGAACTGATCGGTCTGGACGGGTGAGTTGATGTGCCACCCGGAGTCGATCTGAAGCGTGAGGGTGACGGTTGTCGACTCACCGGGCCCCAGACGAACCTGACGATCGGAGATCCCCATCGACACCTTGTGGTTCGATGCGGACTTCTTCGTCTTGACGGCGGAGGCGGAGCCGCCGCCCGAGGCCACTCGACCGGGATGGTCCTTCAGCATCCGATGCAGTCCCTGCACGGAATGAATTGCGCTTCGGGGAGCCCGGACCATGTCCGGGCTCACGACCGCCATGGCCATGGAGGCGTCGTCGAGATACGAATCACGGCCCGTCCGCTCGTGCAGCGAGATCATCTCGTTGATCATCACGCCGTTGGCGCTGGGCACCGCCCCGTCGTAGAAGGAACGTCCTCGAACGAAGAGATCGGACTGTCCGTCGAGGGTGTCGTACCAACCGCCACGCTCGGCGTCCCAGAAACGTTCACGAGCCTGGGCAGCCAGTTGAACGGCCTGATCCAGATAGATGGGATCACCCGTCGCCTCTTCGAGTCGAAGCAGACCGCGGATCATGAACGCATAGTCTTCGAGAAAGGCCGGGATGCGGGCGGCCCCGTCACGCTTGGTCCTGAGCAACCCACCCGACTTCGACCACATGGTCTTCATCACCTCGTCGGCAGCCCGGCGAGCGGCCTCCGTGTACCGGGAATCCCCGAGCAGCCGCCCACCATCGGCCATGCCGCCGATCATCAGGCCGTTCCAGCCGGAGAGGATCTTGTCGTCGGTTCCCGGTTGATCACGTCGATCGCGGACGGCGAGCAGCGCCTCGTTGACACGTTCGAAGCGGGCGAGGATCTCCTTGCCGGTGAGTCCGAATCCGGCGGCCAGCTTCTCCGGACGTTCCGTGATGCGAATCACGTTGCGAGGTGCGTCCCCGGGATGATGGGGATCGCGGAAGTTGGTGCCGTCGTCCAGACCGTAGACATCCAGCGTGAACTCGACGTCCTCCTCCAGGCCCGCTTCCGTCAGGGCGGCCCTGATCTCCTCGGGAGTCCACAGGTAGCTGTCGCCTTCCCTGGTATTGGATTCCGCATCCTGCGCCGAATAGAACGCGCCGGATTCCGTGGTCATCTCGCGCAGCACGTAGTCGAGGATCTCCGTGGCGATCTCCGCGTAGTACGAATCACCGGTCTCGTCGGCGGCCCGTGCGTACACCGATGCGAGCATCGCGTTGTCATAGAGCATCTTCTCGAAATGCGGGACCAGCCACTGGCCGTCCACGCTGTAGCGATGGAATCCTCCGCCGATCTGATCGTACATGCCGCCCATGGCCATTCGATCAAGGGTGTGCTTGAGGGCATCGCGCACCGGAAGCGAGGACCAGCCCGCCTCCTGGAGAAATTCGAGATTGACCGGCATCGGGAACTTCGGGGCGCCCTTGGAGAATCCGGCGTCTTCACGGTCGTAGTTCGCGAGCATCTGGGACAGCGCGGCATCGACCTGCTCCTTGCCCACCGGCTGCGGATCCTTGCTGCCGTTCATCTGCTCCCGGATCGCTTCGGACAGCTTTCCACCCTGCTCCCGCAGCGACGGCTCCTGGGTCTTCCAGTACTGATCCATGGTGGTGAGCAGCGTGGGAAATCCCGGAGATCCCATCTGCGGATTGTCCTGGGGCGGAAAGTAGGTGCCGCCGTAGAACGGTTCGAGCGTATCCGGCAACAGAAAGACGGACATCGGCCAGCCCCCGCGTCCCGTCATCAACTGGACCGCCGTCATGTAGATGTCGTCGACGTCGGGCCGCTCCTCACGATCGACCTTCACGCAGATGAAGTGTTCGTTCATCAGGGCCGCGATGTCCTCGTTCTCGAAGCTCTCCCGCTCCATGACGTGACACCAGTAGCAGGTGGAATACCCGATGCTCAGGAAGATCGGCTTGTTCTGCGCACGAGCCGCCTCGAAGGCCTCCTCGCCCCATGGATACCAGTCGACGGGGTTTCTGGCATGCTGCAGAAGGTAGGGACTGGTCTCCTGTGCAAGGCGATTGGAGTGCGTGGACGATGATTCGCCATCTACGGTGGCCATGGCCGAAACTCCAAGAAGCAGGATTGCCAGAGCAATCCACCGGTACTGGATCATGTTCTGCATTGCTCCATCCTAGCAGGATGGCACTGGCCCCTTTGGGGGGTGAACCTCCATTCCCAAGCCGTCGTCCGTATCGTGTCGATAGAAGAATCGCATGGATCCCGCACTGATCGAACAACTCGCCAGCTTCATCATCGCCCTGCTGGCGGGTGCAGTGATGTGGGGAATGGGCATCCTGGTGATCAGAGCCGCCGTCGGACTCGCCGGACTCGTGCTCGGCGGTCTGATCGGATGGCTGACCTGGGTCGAGACCGGAGGCGCCTTTCCACTGTGGACGGTCATGCTGGTCTTCGCAGTGGTCGTCGCCTGCGTGAGTCTTCTGATCTACAGACTGCTCGTCGCCGGGCTGCTGGCAGTGATTCTCGCACTGATTTCATTCGTGACGCTCTGGAGCGTCCTGAGCTTCTCGACCCCCGCCCATCCGGACCATGGCTCGACGAGCATCGCCCCGGCCCCTCTGGTCGATCTCGGACTGCTGATCCTGGGCAGCGGCGAAACGGATGTGCGCGATGCGGCTCCGGTGCAGCCGGACACCGACGCGGAATCGTCGGACTTCGACGACCTGCTGCCGGCAGCGGTTCGTCAGGCCCGAAGGGTCCAGCGTGAACTCGGCTCGAGACTGGACCACCTTCGACTGGAATGGGCCCAGCTCGACGCCACCACCCAACTGATCATCGTGGCCAGCGTCCTGGGAGGGCTGCTGCTTGGCCTTCTGATCGCCACCTTCGCACCGAAGATCACGGTGATGATCGTCACCGCGGTGCTGGGTTCCCTGCTGATCCTCGGCAGCGCCGCACGGCTGCTCGGACTGGCCGGAGCCCCCATGCATGAACTGCTCGATGTCTGGATCCTGCTGCCGCCCGTCGCATGGGCGACGCTGGCAGTTGCCGGCATGTCGGTGCAGGTGATGTTGCGTCGTCGCCGCAGCGCCGCTCAGAAGCCGGACGAATCCTGATCGGCGTCGTCCGTCAGGGCGACCGCATCCGCTTCGTCGGAAGTCAGCGGCAGCTCGGTCTCGTCCTGGATGCCGGCGAGGAAGATCGGAAGAACGACCATCGAAGCGGCAAGGCCGATCGCGGTGAATCGCGGCCAGGGCGAACTGTCGCGATCGATGGTCTCGCTGCGTTCGCTCGGCTCGGACATCAAGGGCAGTCCCACGAGCCGGAGGTAGTACCACGCGCTGATCGCACTGTTGATGGCCGCGATCAGAACCAGGACGATGTGACCGGACGCGATGCCGGCGATGAAGAGGGCCAGCTTGCCCCAGAATCCAAGCAGCGGCGGGAAGCCGAGCAGGGATCCCGACGTGATCGCAAGTGCGATCGCCGAGCCGGGATGCTTCTGACGCAGTCCGGCCAGATCATCGATCGATTCGATCTCCCTGCCCTCCCGTTGCAGCGATGCAAGGACGGCGAAGGCGCCGGTGTTGGCGAGTCCGTAGACGAACAGATACAGCAGCACGGCGCTGAACCCGAGACCGGGACCGGCGATGATCCCGATGAGCAGGTAGCCGCTGTGCGAGATGGACGAGTAGGCGAGCATCCGCTTGACGGACCGCTGCAGCAGCGCGGCGATGTTGCCGAGCGTCATCGTCAGGACCGCCATGACCCAGAGCAGGATCAGGATGGGCATCGGCAGCGCCGCACCATCGAGCCAACCCATGGTCGAAAGCAGCAGCATGAACGCCACGGCTCCACCGGCCTTGGGAATGAACCCGAGGACCGCGGTGACGTGGACTGCCGCGCCTTCGTAGACGTCGGCGGCGTAGAGATGCATCGGTGCCGCGGCCAGCTTGAAGCCGATGCCCAGCAGCGCGAGCATCATGCCCACCACCGCGAGCATGCTGATGCCGCCGTCGGCGGCCTGATCGGCCAGCGCGTCGCGCATCGCGGAGAGCTCCACCGTGCCGGTGGCCCCGTAGAGAAGGGCGAATCCGTACAGGAACATGGCGGCGGACATCGCACCCAGGAAGAAGTACTTCATGGCGGATTCCTGGGCTCGACGCGAACCCCGGCTCATCGCAACCATGACGTAGGTCGGAAGACTGGTGAGTTCGAGCGCGAGGAACAGCCAGATGAGATCGTTCGCCGAACACGTCAGCATCAATCCCGCCAGGGAGAGCATGAAGAAGACGTAGTACTCACCCTTGTTGGAACGGAGCGGATCGAAGCGATCGCGGCCTTCCGCGATCGCCTGTTCGTACTTGCGGTCGATGCGACCGACGGTCAGCAGGAGCAGGCACACCGCGATGACGCAGGCGATCATGCCCATCGGCCGGCCGAGGCCGGGCAGCAGCATCGTGGATTTGGACACCGCTTCGTCGGTGAAGACCAGCGGGAACGAGACACCGGCACCGATCACGAAGATCATGGTGACCCAGGGAACGCGGCTGCGAAGCCACGTGGAACTGACGAGACCGAGGATGGCGACGATCACCACGCCCGCCAGAAGCACGACCTCGGGAATGACGAACCAGAGCTTCTCCATCATCATGGAGCACCTCCTGCCAACGCGTTCGACACGGCGGAACCGGTCTGCTGCGAAGCCTGCTCGAGAAGCGGCTGGTAGACCGCGAGGGTATCCGCCACCGCCGCGGAAGTGCCGTCGATGATGATCCAGGGCTGGACGCCGAGCACCAGACAGAGCACGGCCAGCGGAACGAGGACGACGATTTCGCGTACCCCGAGATCCTTGGGCAGCGGCCCGTCGTCGTGATTGCCGGCAGGCAGCCGTTCGGGGCCGAAGACGATCTTGCCGACCATGATCAGCAGATACATCGCGGCGAAGATCATGCCCAGTGCTGCGATGGCCGCGTACCAGGGGCCGAGTACGCCGGGGTACGCGCCCCCTTCGCCGGCCGTGAACACCGCGATCAGACACAGGAACTCGCTGACGAATCCGTTCAGCCCGGGAAGCCCGACGGAAGCGAGCACGAAGAAGACCATGAAGCATGCCCAGATCGGCATGCGACCGGCGAGTCCACCGATCGCCCGCATGTCACGGGTGTGGAACCGCTCGTACATCATTCCGATCAGGAAGAAGAGCGCGCCCGTGGAGAGGCCGTGGTTGACCATGTAGAGGATCGAGCCCTCGAGCCCCATGGGATTGAGAGCGAAGAGTCCGAGGATGCAGAAGCCGAGGTGGCTGACCGACGAATAGGCCACCAGCTTCTTGACATCGGTCTGGATCCAGCAGATCAGGGCGGCGTAGATGATGCCGATGATCGCGAGGATCGCGATGACCGGAGCCCATTCGACCACGGCTTCGGGACACATCGGCAGCATGAATCGATAGAGACCGTACGTCCCCAGCTTCAGCAGGACGCCGGCGAGAATCACCGAACCGGCGGTCGGTGCCTCGGTGTGCGCCAACGGCAACCACGTGTGGACCGGGAAGATCGGCACCTTGACGCCGAATCCGATCAGCAGCGCCAGAAGCAGCCAGGCCTGTTCGGATGCAGCGAGCGAGGTGGTGGCGTGGCGGGTCAGATCCGCGATCGCGAATGTCCACTGCCCGTCCGCCGCCTGGGACGCGGACCAGGCCAGCCAGAGGAATGCGGCAAGCGTGATCAGGGACCCGGTGAAGGTGTAGATCATGAACTTGACGCTGGCACGGGCCCGGTTCGTGCTGCCGTAGATGGCGATGAGGAAGAACATCGGCACCAGGGTGAACTCGAAGCAGACGTAGAACAGGACCAGGTCTCTGGCCAGGAACACGCCGATCATCGCGGCCTGCAGCCCGAGCAGCCATCCGTAGTACTCGCGAAGCCGATCCTTGACCGAGGAGAACGAGCCGAGCACCGCCAGAGGCATCAGGAATGTCGTCAGCAGCACGAGGACGAGCGAGACGGAATCCGCCCCGACCTGGATCTCGATGCCGTAGTTGGTGAGCCACTGGAAGGAGCCGGTGAGCCCCATCGTGCCGTTGCCCCAGCCACCGAATCCGACGGCGGCGGCGATGCTGACGCCGAAGACCACGAGGGTGGTCAGCAGAGCGGTCACCTTGGCCAGCCGTGCCGGCGCGGCGATGATGCCGAGCACGCCGACGAGCGGAAGCAGAATCAGCAGCCAACTCATCATTGGACCCCACCCCCTTCGAAGAACTGCATCATCAGGATCATCAGCAGCGCGATCAGAGCCGCTCCGCCGGCCATCGTGATGGCGTAGGACTGGAGCATGCCGTTCTGAAGCGGCTGGAACCACTTGGCGACGAGCCGCGGCAGCCGAGCCGTGCCGTCGACGAGCAGTCCATCGATGATGTAGCGATCGAATCCGTGGAAGATGTGCCCGAGAAGCCACAGCGGAGCGCGGACAAGGGCGTGGTAGACCTCGTCGACGTACCACTTGTTCTCCATGGCCACGGGAAGCCAGCGGATCCAGGCCCTGGCCAGCAGCCAGGAACGCAGGCGGTCCGCATCCTGGCGTCGCCAGAGATGGAGCCAGAAGGCGAGGAAGAGTCCGACCCCGCCGACCACTCCGGAGATGTAGTACATCGCCACGTGGGGATCCATGCCGAGGATCGAACCATGATGGTGCTCGTGATCTCCCGAATGATCGTGGGCGATCGTCCCGGGATGCTCGGCATGCCCGGGAATGCCCGATGCCGCGGTGGAGTCGTTGACCATGTCGGCGATCCAGCCGCCCTTGATGTCGGACACCTCGTTGGTCATGAAGTACGGCACGGATGCGAGCAGCGCCCCTGCCGCGATCACCACGAGCACGAAGTTGATGGCGAACCGGGGAGCGTGGGGATGGAAACCGTGCCCCTCGTCGTGCCCATCATCATGATGATCGTCGTCGTGCAGTTCATCGCCGGGCTCGAAGTGGACCGGACCTGCGCACACCCGACACCACACCCTGAAGGTGTAGTACGCGGTGAGGAACGCGGTGAAGATCGCGATCCAGCCCAGGATCTCGAATCCGGGCCCCTGGGTCACGAAGGCCTCGGCGAGGATCGCGTCCTTGCTGAAGTATCCGGAGGTGAACGGGAAGCCGGCGAGACAGATGCAGCCGACGAACATGGTCCAGGCCACGATTCGCCATCCCTTCATGCGACGGAGCCCGGACAGCTTGCGAAGATCGAGCTGGCCGGCGAACCCGTGCATGACCGCTCCCGCGGTCAGGAAGAGGACCGCCTTGAAGAAGGCGTGGGTGAAGACGTGGTAGGAAGCGCCGTAGGTCGTCAGCACACCGAGTCCGAGGAACATGAAGCCCAGCTGGGACACGGTGGAATAGGCGAAGATGCGCTTGATGTCGTACTGCGCCATGCCGATGGTCGCGGCGAGCAGCGCGGTCAGACCGCCCACCCACGCGACGACATGCAGCGACGTCGGCTCGAGCAGGAAGAACGGGTACATCCGGGCGATCAGATAGATGCCGGCGGTGACCATCGTCGCAGCGTGGATCAGGGCCGAAACAGGAGTCGGACCCTCCATCGCATCGGGGAGCCAGATGTACAGGGGCAGCTGGGCCGACTTGCCGAAGGCCGCGAGCATCAGCAGGTACGGGATGGCTTCGACGGACCAGTGCTCGTAGACGGTGGCGTAGGTGCCTTCGTCGAGCAGGGTCATCAGCTCGTTGTACTGGATGGTGCCGAAGGTCGCCCAGATGAGGTAGATGGCCAGTGCCAGGCCGAGGTCGCCGATCCGGTTGACGATGAACGCCTTCTTCGCAGCCGCGACCGCCTCGGGACGCCGGTAGTAGTAGCCGATCAGCCAGTACGAGGCGAACCCGACGCCCTCCCAGCCAAGGTAGAGCATGAGCAGGTTGTCGCCCATCACCAGGCAGCCCATCGCGAACAGGAAGACGCTGACTCCGGCGAAGAACCGGGCGTACCCCTTGCCCAGATCGGGCTCCATGTACTCGCTTGCGTACAGGGCGATCAACGTGCCGAGTCCGGTCACGAAACTCATCCAGAGGATGGTCAGGGAATCGATGTACAGCGCGAAGTTCGCCACGAACGAACCATCCGACCAGAAGACGGCGATCCATTCGAAGAGGTTGATGCGTTCCGGGACATCCTCGAGATTGCCGAGAATGACCGTGAAGGTGAACGAGCAGGCCAGCGACAGGACGGTGATCCAGGCCGGCAGCTTCGACTTGACGCGGAAGGCGGCACAGAGCCCGCACAGCACGAGCGAGATCAGCGGACACCAGAGGATGAACCCCGCCCACCAGTGGCTCGTGGCCTCGACCACGTCGGCCATCGGCACCGCCGGAACGGCGGGGATCGATTCGGCGATCCGGATTGCGATCGTCGTACCGGTCATTCGCTGAGCTCCATCCACTCATCGGCGTTCAGGGTCGAACGTCGCCGGTACAGCAGCACCACCAGAGCGAGGGCCAGGGCGGCCTCCGCGGCGGCGACCGTGAGAATGAAGATCACGAAGACCTGACCCGTGAAGTCGTACCAGTACCGTCCGAACGCGACGAACGCGATGGCCGCGGCCTGGAACATCAACTCCGTGCACAGGAACATGACGATCAGGTTCCGGCGGGTGAGGAATCCGACGAGTCCGATGACGAAGAGCACCGAACTCATCACGAGATAGTGCGAGAGGGAGAGCTGCGAGAAGGTGACGGCGAGCTGAAGTGTCATGCCTGGTCACCATCCCCGTCTTCGGAGGGATGCATGGGCTCCAGCCCGACTTCGACCCGCAGTTCGTCTTCGCCGTATTCGACCTGACGACGTGCAAGCACGACGGCACCGAACATCGCGAGCAGGAGGATCACTCCGGCCAGTTCGAGGCTCGCGGGGAAGGAATGCACCAGCGACCACCCCACATGCTGGGTGTTGGTGGGCATCGACTCCGGAGCGATTCGAATCACGTCCGTGCCGCTGACGACGTAGGCGCCGTCCTCGTCCCACTGCACGCTCTTCTGGTTCGCTTCGAGCGGTGGCCAGACGGCATCGGGATCGGATCTGATCACGGCTTCGTTCAACTGTCGAGGCAGCGACTCGAGCAGATCGCCGTGGACCTGGTTCATGCCGTTCTGATCCATCGGCTCGGGCAGATGCGACAGACCGGTCGTCATCGCAGAGATCAGCGTGCCGGCGAGAATCAGTCCGACCACGACGGCCGAAGCGGGTTCACGGGCCAGACGATCGTAGAGCGGCGCCTCCTCCACGTTCTCCGCCTCGGATGCCTGCTGGGCGAGCATGAGGACGAACATGTAGGTGATCAGGATCGCTCCGGCGTAGACGATGATCAACGCGAAGGCCATGAACTCGGCCTCGAGGAGCAGAAAGAGCCCCGCCGAGGACATGACGACCATCACGAAGTAGAGGGCGGAGTACACGGGACGCGGGTGCGTGATCATGCGGACGGCCGCACTGATCGCAATCGCACCGAACACCAGGAACAGAATGTCGCGTCCGGGCTCGAAGGAACCCGGAACCGTCTGAGAGCAGATGACCATCAGCCATGCGAGGGTGCAGAAGCCAATGACCGTTCCGAGCAATTTGACAACAAGTGGCCCCGGGCGGAGCAGGAGGTAGAGAGCGAAGGCTCCCGACAGGCACGCAATATAAGGGTAGAGTCCGTCCATCCATTCACCGGAGGTACCCTCAAGGGGGGTACATGGCCCATCTGGTCCGTGACCGAGGGGCAAGAATAGTTTTCGGACCCCCCCTTCGCAACCTGACTGTGCATGATTTCACGAAGTCGGGCCGAGGTTCTTTGAATTTCCCCCCATCCGGAGGGATCTCCAACCCCTCGGATCCCCCTTCGGGAGTACGTGGCAGCGTCTTGTCGTAGGATGCCGGCATGCCAACAGCCCCGAAGGTCAGATCAGACCTCTTCAAGCAGATTCCCAACATCCTGACCATCCTCAGGGTGGTCTTCGCTGCCGGCTTCTTCGGAGCCCTCAGCTTCTATCGGGTCCCCGATACGGGCGTGTTCTGGGGCAACGTCGCCGTCGGGCTCTTCGTCATCGCGGCGGTCACCGACGCGCTCGACGGTGCACTCGCACGGAAGTGGGACGTCGTCTCCACCTTCGGCCGCATCATGGACCCCTTCTGCGACAAGGTCCTGGTCCTTGGGGCATTCGTCTACCTTTCCGGCGGCCGATTCATGGTCAAGGAATGGTTCGAGGAGGACCGCCTGCTGACGATGGCATCCGGCGTGTACACGTGGATGGTCGTGGTCATCCTTGCCCGCGAGTTGTTCGTGACCAGCATCCGCGGCGTCGCCGAATCCCAGGGCGTGGCCTTCGGCTCCAAGGCATCCGGCAAACTGAAGATGATTCTGCAGTCGATCGCCATCCCAGTCGTGCTCTTCCTGGTGGTGAACTGGCCACCGACCGACTTCGGATGGAATCTCTGGATCTGCAACAGCCTGATGTGGATCACCATCGCGATCACGATCTGGTCGGGCATTCCGTACCTCTTCGGAATCAGAACCATCATGGTGGAGATGAAACCACAGGATGACTGAGATCCGCTCCACCCTTCTGACCGTATTCGGACTGGGCCGCTTTCCTCGTGCCCCCGGTACGATCGGATCCCTTCCCGTCGCCATCGCCTTCGTACTGCTGATGCTGTTCGCATCGGAGTGGGTCACGAACATCGTGCTGCTGCTGCTGCTGGCCGCCGCATCGATCGTGACGATCGCTCTGGGAGCGTGGGCGACGGAACACTGGGGTCGCAGCGATGCGGAGGAGATCGTCAGCGACGAGGTCGCCGGTCAGGCACTGACCTTCCTCTGTCTTCCCTGGGGAATGCAGAGGATCGATGACAATCCGATCATGATCATCGGAATCGGAATCGTCGGATTCGTCCTCTTCAGGATCTTCGACATCCTCAAGCCTCCTCCCATCAACGGACTGCAGAGCCTGCGCGACGGCTGGGGAGTGCTGATGGATGATCTGGTGGCCGGGCTGTTCGCCGGTGGACTGCTGTGGCTTCTGGTCTGGCAGCTCGCGTAGCGGCTTGTCCGGTCAGGGCCCCGTGGACCTGCTTCTGGTTCCCAGACCGAGCACACGTCCCGCGAATCGCGGATCCTCCCACGTCCCGGTGACCTGATAGGTCACCAGACGATCGGTGAGGAAACCGAACACATCGCCGATTCCCCCGAGATTCATCTGCACCTTCTCCAGCGGCCCGGCGTTGAATCGGAAGTTGATGTCCTTGTTGAAGTACAACTCGCCCTCGCCCCGGACGCCGAGGTGGTCGCCCTCCAGATTCACGTCGTCGAACAGGACGCGATTCGGCTCCAGGTGGAACGTCAGCGAACCGACGTCGTTGCCGAGCGGCCACTCCTCCTTGCCGAGCACGGCTTCCTGAAGACCCTTGACGACCGGAACGTTCAGGATGTCGCCGTTGGAAAGATGGATCGAGCCGGCTCCCTTGAGGTGCTCCATCACATCCTGCGCATCGGAAGAGACCTGCCCCGTCAACCCGATGAGCCCCGTGTACCGGGGATGGTCCGTCTTGAACTGCTCCAACAGTCCCTCGATATGCAGATCGACCACGTCGAACTGCACGTCGAACTTCTTGGCACCCTTCAAATCGAGATCGCCCGTCATGGTCGCATGACCACCACGAGGCAGGTGGAAGACCAGATGCTCCAGCTCCACCTGCTTCTCACGCAACGTGATGTCGGCCAGCATCTTCGGAATCGGAATGGTGTACCCGTAGACCAGCGAACTGCTGTTCTCCAACTGCAGTTCGACGTCGAGGGACGCCCCTCCGGCCGTCCAGTCGACCAGCGGAACCTCGCCGTTGGCTCGCATCGCGAGATTGCCCACGAGCCGATAGCGGTCGACCAGTCCCTGGATGTCATCGGGAAGCGACTCGGCTCGGGTCGGATCGACCATCAGCGAAACGAAGAAGTTCTCGACCCGGACGTTTCCCGTGTCGATGTTGATCGCCCCCTGGAGCGTCATGTCCAGCACGGGTGGCCGCTTCACGCTCGAATCGAGTCGATACAGGCCCGGATACCCCTCTCTCGGCGTGGCGTCGAACTGCAGCGAGATGTCGTCGAGATGCATCGAGTCCGCATCCGAAGGCTCGAACTGCAGGGAACCCTTCACGATCTGGATCACCCGGATGGCGAGGAAGTCGCTCGGATCCGTCGACATGGAATCCGAGTACTCCTCACCCTCGAGCGACTTGATGAATCCACGATTGAGTCCGATCAGGCTGCCGTCATCCAGCCAGCGGAATCGCAGGACGGGACGGAAGAATCTGATCTCCGAAATCTGCACCGCGCGGCCCGCAACCGGGATCTCCTCGAGGGTGAGCCGCATCAGATTCGCCGACAGGAAGGTCCTGCCGCCCTCCGAGAGGGCCGGATCCTGAAGGATGACGGTCATTGGAAATCGGTACGTGAGATTCGTGAAATGAAGATCTGGACCGAGGAGATCGCCGCTGACGAGCATGATGAACTGGAACAGCCACAACCGGATCGTGATGTCCGCCCAGGCCCAGAAACGCACGACCATCCCGACACTGACAAGCAGACCGATCAGCATCGCTCCGGGCACGACCATTCTGGCCTTCGCGGATCCACCCTCATCCTTCATGCTCACGAACGACTCCTACGCTGGCTACCATGTTCCAGAAGGCAGAGCCTAACAGGCCAATGTTCGATGTGAGTCCTGAAGCCAAGGAAGTCATCCCATGAACCAGTCGATTCCACGAGGAATTTTCTCCGTCGTCACCGTATTTCTTCTCTGGCCCTCATCGACATCGATCGGGCAGGAGACGGAAGGACGCATCGTTGAGGCCGAGGGCATACGCTCCTTCTCCCCCGAGGGCGGCTCCGGCGAACAGATCGACCTTCCCGGATACCTCGATTCCATCGACCCCACCGCAGTCCGCTGGTACCAGCATGTCCAGACGCTTGCGAACCCGTGGTTCGAAGGAAGACGCCCCGGCTCGCGTGGGGGTCGCCTGGCCGCCGAGTACATCAGCTGGTACTTCGCGAAGCTGGGTCTGGAACCCATCTTCTCCATCCCGGACGGCGAACTGACCGGGCTTCGCGAGGAACATGATTTCGAGAACCGCAGCTGGTACCAGCCGTTCGAATTCAATCCGGGACGCTCCAGACGATCCATTCTCTCCTCGGAAGTGACGATTCGGAATGAAGACGGTCCGATCGATCAGGACATGTTCAATCCGCTGGGCAACTCGGGCAGCGGAGCGATCACCGCTCCGATCACCTTCGTCGGATACGGAATCGAAGACGGCCCCGACGACTACAGCAGTTTCGACGAAACGACCGACCTCACCGGTCGGATCGCGGTGCTGCTCCGGTACGAACCGCTCGATGCCGAAGGCAGAAGTCGCTGGGCGGAAGGCGAGAACTTCAGCGAATATGCAGGAGTGGAACGCAAGTTCCAGTCGCTGGTCGATCGCGGAGCGGCCGGAGTGATCCTGGTGAATCCACCCGGCGCGACCAATGGGCGACGCGGAATCGACTCGTTCCGATACACGAGACGCTTCCGCCCCATCCTCGACATGCCGGCCGTGCACATGGATCCGGAGACCGCGGACGCCCTGTTGCAGGCCGCGGATGAACGAGGCCGCAGCCTCGAGACCCTCCCCCGCCTCGCCGATGCCGGAGGTGTCACCACGGTGCGCGGAATGGATGATGCACAGGTCGCACTCGACGTGAGGATCTCCAGGCCCGAACTGCCGGCCCAGAACGTGGCGGGCGTGCTGCCCGGGCGTGGCGGACTCGCCGACGAGTGGATCGTCATCGGCGGCCACTACGACCACATCGGCTACGGATACGTCGGCTCCCGGTCCAACTCCGAGGAGATCCACTACGGAGCGGACGACAACGCCTCCGGAGTCGGGGCGATTCTCGTGCTCGCCGAACGACTTTCCCGGTTCAAGACCGAAGGCGATCGCCGATCGATCGTCTTCATCGGATTCGATGCCGAGGAGGCCGGCCTGCACGGATCCGACTGGTTCCTCGAGAACTGCCCCATCGACCCGGACTCGATCAACTGCATGATCAACATGGACATGATGGGACGACTTCGGGAGAACACCCTCTCGATCTCGGGAACCGGCACTGCCGTCGAGTTCGACGAACTCCTCCCGAGACTCATCGAACCGACCGGATTCGTGGTGCGTGCCTCGCCGGGAGGCCTCGGCCCCTCCGACCACAGCAACTTCTTCAAGCGAGACGTGCCGGTCCTCTTCTTCTTCACCGGCGACCACGACGACTACCACACCCCCAGAGACCGCGCCTGGCTGCTCAACCCGGAGGGGACGGCGAGGATCATCGACCTGGCCGCGGACATCACCGAGGAACTGCTGGTCGCCCCCGACCAGCTGACGTTCCGCGAATCGACCGAAGGCGGAGGAGCTCGGCGCAGCGGCGCGAAGGTCCGCCTCGGCATCATGCCCAGCTACACGGCGGACATTCCCACGGGCGTGCTCATCGACGGAATCAGCAGCGGCACCTCCGCCGCCGACGCGGGACTGCAGAAGGGCGACATCATCCTCAGGTGGGACGACGTCGAGATCACGGACGGCTCCGTCCTCATGACCAGGATCATGTCGCACAATCCGGGCGACGTCCCGGTGCTGCGGGTCCTCCGTGATCAGGAGGAACTGGACATTCCGGTGAAGCTGAAGTCGCCCGGCGGTTCCTGAACCACGTCAAAAGAGGTCGCCGGCCGATCCTTTCGGACCGGCCGGCGCTCGTGTGATCGTCAGTGGACGTAAGCCGAATTCTGTCCCCCGGCGAACCGGGGCGACGACCATTCATCTGGGACCGCCGTCGCCGACGATCTCCTGCACGCGACCCGTCCTCGACCCGCGGACAACGGACACGCCCCGAAGGACGTAGAGGACTGCTTGCGCTTGCACGCGGTGGGGTTTACCTTGCCCCGACTGTCACCAGTCGGGCGGTGCGCTCTTACCGCACCCTTTCACCCTTACCGGCCGAAGCCGGCGGTCTGCTCTCTGTGGCACTTTCCCTGACTCGACGATCAAGAGCCGGTGGGCGTTACCCACCACCGTGTCCTGTCGTGTTCGGACTTTCCTCACCCTTCCGGCGAACCGGTCGGGTGCGGCCGTCTGTCCACCACGCAATTCTACCACACCCTCCCCACCACGTCACGAGGGAACTCGGGTGGTACACTCGACGCATGTCGAACCCCGTACGCGTGCTCATCTGGGCAGATCGCCACCAGGAATCGCTGATCGAACGCAGCCTGGAGACCGATCTCATCACCCTGCAGTCGATCGGAAGCCCCGACGATCATGCCGGGAGGGATCTTGCCGACCGCTTCTCGATCACCCAGGCCACCGACCTCAGGGCCTCGCTTGCGGAGGGTGATTTCGATATCGCCTGGATCACGGCTCGGGACGTCATCGACCATCCGATGCGGGAGGCGATCCGATCCTGCCAACGGCCGGTTGCGACCTCGACGCTTCCGATCGATCCCGTGCTCGATCTTCTGAGCGAACCGGATCACGGCATGCCGGCACGATTCGTGCCGCGCATGCGTCAGAGCCCCGGCTGCGTCTCCGCGATGCAGCTGATGGAGGACTTCGGCCGCATCGAATGCGTCCACGTATCCATGACCGCGGGGCAGCAGCAGACCGCTCCGTGGTCGCTGCTGTACGACTCGATGGACATGGTGCACGCGCTGCTCGGAGTGCCCGACGAGATCTTCGCCGCCCACGGCGGCTCACGATCCCTCCAGCCGGACGTGCTGACGGGCATCACCGGACACTTCTCGGTCGCACTCAGATTCCCCGGGCAGGCCGCGGCCTCCATCGTATGCAGCGATGGCGGCGGCATTTGGGATCGAAGAGTGCTCGTGCTCGGCAGCGGTGGACGACTCATCATCGACGATCACAATGTCGAATGGACCCTCCCCGACGGCACCCGGAGCGAACCGGACGACGCCGCGGAACCGACCGCCTCCAGCGGCGCCGGACGACTGGCCGCCCATCACCTCAGGCGGGTGCTCGAAGGAGTCGAGGAAGCCGAGGCTCCGGAGACCATCGGCCGAGTGCTCGCGTTGTGCGAATCGGCCCGGGTCAGTTGCCTCACCGGACAGGCCGAGGATCCGACCCAGATCGCCGGATCCGTGCTGCACTGAATCAACCGCCTGAGATCAGACGTTCATGCAGTGGGACCACGACACCGGGAATGACCCGTTGTTCCGCAAGGCGTTCGATGTGCCCGGCCAGTGTTCCGAACACGGCGGGAAACTCATCGATTGATTCGAAGGGACCCTGACGCTTCACCGCAAGGAACACGCTCAATGGCTCCTCGTCGAACCGCTGCTCGGTCAGCGACTGGGGCGTGGTGCGGGTCTTGATCTCGAGCGTGGCCTGCAGATTGGGGTCGTTGTCCAGGGCGATTCCGAGAAACGGCTGCACGTCGAGCAGCGTCTCCCGATCCGTCTCGACGAGGGCCGCGAGCGGCGAGTTCCCGAGCAGCGCGTCGAAGACGACTTCATTCCGATTGCTTCGGGTGTGCAGATCGAATCCGTAGATCAGTTCGATCGACTCGACTTCGATGGCGTTGATCGACAGGAAGAACGGTGCGATCTCGAGGATCAGGCGATGCAGGTCGTAGGCCTGCTCGACCGAACCCGGATTGACCCACCCGCTGCGGACGGATGTCTGCTGCAACGCCATCCAGTTGTACTGGCCGTCGACTTCCTTGGATTCCAGCGCCAACTCTCCGTTGTAACGGCGGAATCGCTCCATCGCAGGGTGCTGCTTGCGAATCCGATCGCACAGATCGAGCACGGTCTCGCGGGCCGTTGGAAGGTCCATCGTGACCGAGATCTTCTGGTTGACATAGAAGTCGGTGCAGAGGGCCCCGAGATTCATGGACATGGTCTTCTCCCGCCCGGTTGCTTCGCTTCATCCATACTCTATCAGTCAACCGTCCCGACGCATCGGCTCGAGCCGCAGGTAGGTCAGGCTCCTCCACAACCACTCGAACGGACCGTAGCGGAATGTGGACAACCACAATGGCGACCAGATGAGCTGGGCGATGGACAGGCACAGCACGATCATGAACTGCCCGGTCCGCTCCACGCTTCCGAACCAGCCCAGACCGTGTCCGAAGAAGAGCGTGATGCAGATGATCGACTGCAGCAGGTAGTTCGTCAGAGCCATCCGACCGACGGCCGCCAGTGCGGACTGCAGCCAAATCAGCACCCCCCACCTGACGACGAGCATCACCAGAGCGGTCCACCCCAGGGCGACGATGATGCTTCCCCAGTAGTTGTACTGGCTGGTGAGGAACTTGGTGACGATCGGATCCCACCCCGCAGCCTCGTGGGCGTGAAGCCCCCAGGCCACCACGGGCAGACCGACGAGGATGCCCGCTCCCAGCAGACACAGGTAGAACCCGGTCGACCGCTTCGCGGAGAAGACACCCCACTTGTACAGAGCCATGCCCAGAAGCATCAGCCCCCCGGCACGCCAGAAGATGAAGAAGAAGAACGCCTTCGTCTGCATCATCAGCGACATCGGAACACGCACATCCATCTGCTCGAACCAGTTGCCACGCAATCCATCAAGTTGCCAGCGGATGCTCTCTTCAAGTGGCATGCCTGCATCCATCATCGCTGCAGCCTTGCCGGGATCGGAGGTGAGCAGGAAGCCGTAGCCGAGATAGAGCATCGAGACCACCGCGATCAGCACGACACCGAACAGGCCAAGAAGCAGTGGATGGAGCCCACGACACCAGACCACCAGCATGCCGCACAGCGCGTAGGAGACGAGGATGTCCCCGGACCAGAGCAGGTAGGCGTGCCCGAGCCCGATCACCAGCAACCAGATCATCCGGCGGTAGTGGATGCTCAGAGCGGATCGTCCGGTCGCCTCGAGTCGCTCCGTCAGAAGCACGATGCCGGCGCCGAACAGCATCGAGAAGATGGCCATGAACTTCATGTCGCCCAGCAACTGGCTCATGTACCAGATGATGTAGTTGGGCCCCTGCAGATCGCCGTACACCGTCGGATTCGTGTACGCCTCGAACGGCATGGCGAACATCTGGATGTTCAGGACGAGAATGCCGAGCAGCGCGAGGCCTCGCAGCACATCGATCGAGCCGATGCGATCCGACACCTTCACAGGCGACATGCCGGGTGAAGTCGTCATGAACGGTGGTCCCGGAGAATCCACTTGAGCACGGACTCGACGTCCGAAAGATCCTCGAGCACCAGATCCGCACCGGAATCATGCAGCCGCTCGGCCGGATGGCTGCCGGTGCAGACGGCCAGAACGCGACATCCGGCGGCCTGACCGCTGGTGACATCGTGTTCGGTGTCTCCAAGCAGCACGATGTCGACGGGATCCCGATCGTGTTCGGTCCGGAATCGTTCGATGGCCAGCGGCGGCAGGTCGTGGCGTATCTCACCCTCGTCGCCGAATGCCCCTCCGGTGAAGAGACCGGGGTCGATGCCGGCCGCCTCGAGCTTCATGTGGGCCGACTCCATGTAGTTGCCCGTCACCAGCGCCATCGTCACGCCGTCGTGGCCGGCGAGTCGCTTGATCAGCTCCACCACTCCGGGCAGGATCTGGACGTCATGGCCGGCCGCCAGAAGCGACTCGAGCTTCTGGAGGTAGCGGGCGCGGTAGCCGGAGTGATGTTCGTCGTGATCGTCGCGACCGATCGCCGCCATCGCCTCCCTGAAGATCAAGGGGTCCAGTCGACCGCCGAGTTCGATCCCGTCCAGGGAGAACGTCTCGCCGAAGAGTTCGACGCCGGCATCGACGAGGCCGCGGGCACCGATGCCTTCACTGGACAGCAGGGTTCCATCGATGTCCCAGAGCACGAGCATGGCGGTCGCCTCAGGAGGACACGGTCACGCCGGAGGCGGCCGTGACCTTCCTGGCCGCATCGGCCAGATCGCCGGCGGGCTGCATGGTCGGAAGCTCCGACTGGGCCGCTTCGAGGATGGCTCGGGCCGCTTCGACGTTCGTGCCTTCGAGCCGGACGACCAGTGGAACCGTGAATCCGATGTCCTTGGCCGCAGCGACGATGGCCTGGGCGATGCGGTCGCACTGCATGATGCCCCCGAAGATGTTCACCAGTACTCCGGTGACCTTCTTCTCGGAAAGAATGATGCGGAACGCCTCGGTGATCGCCTCGAGCGAGGCATCTCCACCGACATCGAGAAAGTTCGCCGGCTCACCGCCCTCGAGCTTGATGATGTCCATTGTGCTCATGGCCAGTCCTGCACCGTTGACGAGACATCCGATGTTGCCGTCGAGGGCCACGAAGCTCAGGCCGAACTCCTTGGCATGCATCTCGTCCTGATTCTCCTCGGTGGGATCGAACAGCGCCGCGATCTCCTGCTGACGGAACAGCGCGTTGTCGTCGAAGTTGAACTTGGCGTCGATCGCCAGAACCTCGCCGTCGGGGGTGACGATCAGCGGATTGATCTCGGCCAGCGACGCATCACGTTCGACGAACAGCTCCGAGAGCCGGACCATGATCTCGACCGCCTGCTCGATCTGATCACCGCTGAAACCGAGTCGACCGGCGAGTTCGGTGGCCTTGGTCCGATCGAGGCCGTCCAGAGGATCCATCGGAAGCTTGATGATCGCGTCGGGGTTGGATTCGGCGACCGCCTCGATCTCGACTCCGCCTTCGGCGGATGCGATGAGGGTGTTGGTCTCCCGGGCGCGGTCGGTGGTGATCGCGAGATAGAGTTCACGCTCGATGTCCACCGCGGCCGCGACGAGCAGCCGCTTGACCTCGAGTCCCTCGGGCCCGGTCTGGTTCGACACCATCCGGTTCGAGAGCATGAACGTGGCGGCTTCCCGGACCGCATCGATCGAATCGACGACCTTCACGAAGCCGGCCTTGCCTCGACCACCGGCGTGGACCTGGGCCTTGACCACCACGAGCCCGGCCCCATCGGCCATGATCGACTCGGCCGCCTCGACGGCGGTCTCGACGGTCGTGCACATGCAGCCGGAGGGAACCGGAATCCCCGCCGATGCGAGCAGCTCTCGGGCCTGATATTCGTGGATCTTCATCGTTCTGGAACTCCGTTCGGGTGGATTTGGGCCAAGGCCGGGCATTCTACCACCGCACCCAGATGAGTTCTAGAATGAGACTCGACCAAGGAGAAACAACCATGGCCCGTACCCCCTCGACGATGTCTCCACTGGGAACGACCTGCCCGGATTTCACCCTGCCGGACCCTCGAGGCGGGAGGGCAGAACGCGATGGAATCATGGGCGATCGCGGACTTCTTGTGATGTTCCTCTGCAACCACTGCCCGTTCGTCGTCCACGTAGCCGACGAACTGGCCGCCATCGGCCGCGACTACGCCGACTCCGGAGTGGGGATCGTCGCGATCTCCTCCAACGACGCCGACACCTATCCCGACGACGCCCCCGGGAAGATGGCCGAAGAGGCCGAGGAGCGAGGCTACCTCTTTCCCTACCTGTACGACGAGACGCAGAACGCAGCCCGATCCTTCGATGCCGCCTGCACACCCGACTTCTTCCTCTACGACGCCGAGGGCCTGCTCGTCTATCGAGGCCAGCTCGACGACAGCCGCCCCGGCAACGACGCACCGGTCACCGGCGCCGACCTGCGATCCGCCATGGACGCCCTGGCGGCCGGAAAGCCGATCCCCGCCGACCAGACACCGAGCCTCGGCTGCAACATCAAGTGGAAGCACTGAATCGGAACTGCATCACGCTCCGTCGACGCACGCGCAGACCGCACTGCCATCGACGGCGCATCCCCAGTTGCCGATGACCTTCAACACGTCGTTGACGTCGTAGGGATCGCCCCACCCGTTCAGCACGGCCAGGATGTCTTCCACGTCCACGCGACCATCGCAGTTGAAATCACCTTCGCAGTCCAGGATCGGACAGGCATCGTCGAACACGTTGCCGCCATCGTCGATGAAGCCGTTGGCGGCGGAAACGACGGGAACGGTGTTCAGGCAGAACAGGGTGCTCTCGATGACCAGTCCGGCCTGCGGGTTGGCGGGGACGTCGCGGATCGCGCCGCCGAGGGCATCGCCACACCCGTACAGGTCCGGATCGTCGTCATCGCACCATGCGGCGACCGTGTTCTCTGCAAAGACGCAGTTCCGTATTTCCAGTCGATTCGGGTTCACCGACCGGGCGATGGCGCCACCTCTGGCATTGCCACCGCTGAAGCCTGGCTGCATGCCGATCAACGACCTCCTGGACGTCGCGTCATTGCCGAGGAAGCAGCATCGCTCCAGCGCCATCGAGTAGCCGCCATGGAAGATGGCCCCACCCTCCGCATCGGCCGCCTCGTCGCGCCCCATGTTGGGAAGACCGCTGGAACAGACCTCGTCAAGACAGTCCACTGCATCGTCGGTGCATGCGTCCGGCACCACCTCGTCGCACCCCATGCACTCGGGACAGGATTGGCAGCTGTCGTAGGCAACCCGGTTGCGGACGAATCGGCAGTCGGACACCACGAAGAGTTCATCCTCGTCACCCGGCCCCCTGGTGCTGATGGCTCCACCGACTCGCCCCGCCGCGTTGTCGAGGAAATCGCACTGCTCGAACGCCAGCCAGGAGCTCGCCTCACCATCAGGCATTGCAAAGATCGCACCACCCTCCCCGTCACCGTCCGATGAGCTCTGGGCCCAGTTGCCTTCGAAGCGAGTCCGCACGAGACGAAGCGTTCCCAGCGAAAAGATCGCACCACCGTTGGCATGGGTTCCGTTGCGGAAGAAACTGCAGTCGGTCATGCGGGCGTAGTTCGTTCCCCAGAGCATCACAGCACCACCACCCTCGGATGGCCCCTGACTCTGGCAGACATTGGCCAGATTGGAGTCGAAGTGGCACTCCTGCATCACAAGGTGCCCGACCGGCCCCATGATGCCGCCGCCGCACTGCCCCGCTTCGTTGCCTGTGAAGACGCATCCGGAGAGGTAGGTCCGGGCATATGGCACTTCAATGAGATCCGAACAGCACAACCCCCCGCCTGCGTTCTCGGCGGTGTTGTTCACGAAGGTGCATCCGTCGAAGAGGGCGCCGCCGTACTGATGGAAGTAGCAGCCGGGATCTCCTTCGTCGCAAATGCAATCCTCATCCCCCTTCCATTGGTCGACCAGATCGCACTCGGCCAGGCAGGTGCCCTGCTCGAAGCCGAACTCCGAGCAGTAGAAGGGCCGATCCAAACTGTCCCGCTGCGAACCACCGCCACCGTAGGTCGCGTGATTGCCGATGAAATCGCAGGAGCGGACTTCCACGTTGCTTTCCTGCCCGATGCCGACTCCTCCACCGAAGCCGTCGCACGCACCGGCAGCCGCATTGCCTCTGAAGGCGCAGTCTGCGAGTACAGCGTCCGAATCGAAGAAGGCCGCTCCGCCGCCCCAGGCCGCCGTATTGTCGCGAAAGAGACACCCCTCGATCATGACCGGAGCATCCTCCTCGCCCTCATCCGCATGCACGAAGAGACCGCCGCCGCATTCACGTGCATAGCAGCTGTCCCCCACCAGTTCCTCGTGGAACTGCACACCGAGGCAGTTCTGGATGGTGAACCCCTGACCGTGTCCACCGATGCTGATGCTGAAATCCTCCACGACGACCGACGGCTCGCAGAGGATCCCTCGACGGACATGCTCGCCATCGATGAAGGTCGTCTCCCGACCGTCGCGTGCGTAGAGCGTGAGTGACTTGTCTTCGATGTGCGCAACGGAATCGCCTGTTCCCCGATAGGTGCCGGGCCAGACCTCGATGCGATCTCCATCATCGGCTCGATCGATGGCGTGCTGCAGCGTCGCGAACGGCGCAGCAGCCGATCCGTCGTCATTGGCATCGCTTCCGTTGACATCCACGTACCACGTCGCGGCCGATACGAGCCCCGTGCACACGAGGCATGAGACGACGCTTGCAACACATTCCAACGCCCTCATGACTCGCTCCTCCGCTGATTCATCAATGCAGGCAAGACACCGCTCGCCCTCATGAATCTATGCGGTCTGCAGAGAATCCTGCGCCGGCAAATCAAATAGAAAGCCACCGGCTCCAACCGTTCTTTGAACATTGGCGGAGGCAGGCGTGGCCTCATCCTTTCGGGGCCCACCCATCACCGGCACGGCTGATCCTCGTTCCATTGGGCGATCACCCGGAGCAGATCATCAACTCCGACCGTGCCAGAAAGAGTGCAGCCAGCCACACTATTGCCTTGATCACCTGTGCCATTCTTCATGCTCCTTGCCCATTCGAATAGATCTTGCACCGACGACAAGCCGTCCATGCGATGCCAATGCCTTCTATGCCGCAAGCCATCGTCTTCATGCGCGATGTCGACGATTTTCTGGATTTGACATTCAGCGACGGATTCAGGATCTCGTGCTTTGGACCACGACACGACGCTGGTGCGGCGCGGCACGATGCTCGAAGAGATAGATCCCCTGCCAGGTGCCCAGGGCCAGCCGGCCGTCGACCACCGGGATCGACAGCGACACGTCGGTGAGCATCGAACGGATGTGCGAGGGCATGTCGTCGGGCCCCTCCATGGTATGGGTGAACTCGGACTGCCCCTCGGGCACGCTGCGATCCATCCACGCCTCCAGGTCGCGTCGAGCCGACGGATCTGCGTTCTCCTGGATCGTCAGCGAGGCCGAGGTGTGCTGCACGAAGAGTACGCAGACCCCGTCCCGGACACCGATCGATGAAACCGCCTCGTGCACCCGATCCGTGATCTCATGCAACCCCCTGCCTTCGGTCGAAACCGTGAGCGTGATCGCCATGGTCAATCCTCCGCCGGCGGGATCGGCCGCCCGTGCGGATCCTCGCCTTCATCGTGCTCCGAGAGTTCCTCGATCATCGACGCCGACGTGAAGTGCTCGAGTCGGTCCGCGGTGCCGTGGATGTGATCCGGGCGAAGTCCCAGACGCTCCCAGAGGAACCGCTCCCACAGCCGGTGCGTGCGCACCAGTGAACTGGCTGCGCTGCGCCCGGCATCGGTCAACTGCAACCGATCCGATTCGACCACGACATGCCCGGCCGCACGGACGCCTCGCAGCGCCGAAGCCACCAACCGACGGGGCAGCGTGATCGCTTCTCGGATGTCTCCGACGGACAGGGCGGACGAATCCTCGGATCGCCTTTCCTCGTATCGATACAGCAGGCCGAGAATGTCCTCCCGCGCGATGCGAAGCGACAACGCGCGGCGCACCATGGCCTTCGCCACGAGCCCGTGCCGGGGCGAGCACACCCACGCGAGCACGAACAGCACACCCGACATCACCGCCATCGCCCCGGAGGTCGACATGCCTTCGAATCCGAACCACCCGGGCACCACCAGCGCCGCGACATGGCCCAGCAGCGCGGAACCGATTGCGAGCATCAGAGTCAGAACCAGCATCGTTCCGTAGCGATCCGTGAGCATCCAGGCGGTCGCACCCGGGACGATGATCATCGCCACGACCAGGATGCTGCCCACCGTCTCGAATGCCGCCACCGCCGTGGCGGCGGTCATGGCCATCAGCACGCCCTGCACGAGCCGGGGGCGGAATCCCATCGCCGCGGCCAGGGATTCATCGAACGCCGTGAGTTTGAGTTCCTTGTAGAAGAGGAGGAACAGGATTCCGTTGATCACCAGCGCACCACCGTTGACCACCGCCCCCCGCGGCACGGACCACCCGAGGAGCTCGGTCTGGTCCAGATACGAGAGTTCGATCGAGCCGTAGATCACGACGTGGGGATCGATCACGACGTCGTCGGCGAAGGCGCGGATCAGGACCAGACCGAGTGCGAAGAGCGTGGTGAAGACGATTCCCATCGACGCCCCGATCTCCGTTCGACCCGCCCGCTGCACCAGATCGACGAGGAACGTGGTCAGGATTCCGATGACGACGGCCCCGGCAAGCATCACCAGTGGATCGCTCGTCGCGGTGATGAGGAAGGCGATGGCGACCCCGGGCAGCACGGCATGGCTGATGGCATCGCCCATCATGCTTCGACGCCGAAGGACGAGCTGCGCACCGGGCAGGGCGCAGGCCATCGCGCACAGCGCACCGGTGATCACCACCCACGTGTCGTAGAGCTGCCACGTCACGCCGGCTCCCTTCCGCCGATGGCATGCGGACTGGCCGGCACGGCCCCGGCGGCCGATCCCAACGCGACCTCGAGACTTCGGATCAGATCGCCGTCGAGCACGTGCTCGATGACATCCGCATCACGATCGACGTGCGTCGGAGCGATGTCGGCATGATGAATGAGGTACGCCTCCCACAGTCGGTGGTTGCGGACCACCTGGCGTGCCCGTACGCGACCTGCGTCCGTGAGGCGAAGCCGGTCTCCTTCCCGGACGATCAGCTTCCGTGCCACGCAGCGTCGGAGAATCCGCTTCATGCGGGGATCCGACCAGGAACGCCAGGATCCGAGCTCGCGGATGTCGATGACTCCGCTCTCGTCCTGCTCGAGGATCTCCCAGCACGCCCGGAGGAGATGCTGCCGGTCGATCCGCCGGTTCATCCTCAGTCGAAGGAACCAAAGCTGAACGATTCCCCTCCGTCCCAGCATCAGGCTGACGAAGAACAGCACGGCGCAGACGAGCACGATCACCGGACCGGTGGGCATCCGCGGAATGCTTGCACTGATCATCGCCCCGAGCCACGAACTGAATCCGCCGATGACTCCCGAAAGCACGACGACGGGCAACAGACGCTGGGACCAGAGCATCGCGGTGGATGCCGGAATGATCAGCAATGCGATGGCCAGGACCAGTCCGACCGACTGGATCGCCAGCACCGTCATGACCGCGACCAGGCCGGTCAGCAGGAAGTCCAGACCGAGCACCGGCCATCCACGGGCCGCCGCCCAGGACTCGTCGAAGCAGATCGCACCGAGTTCCTTGAAGAACAGCGCGACGATGCAGATCACGATCAGCGATGCGATCCCGATCAACCAGGCATCGCCCGACAGCATCGTCGCCGCCTTGCCGAAGATGAACGACTCCAGTCCGGCCGCGTTGCCGGTCGGCATCTGCTGCACGAAGCTCAGCAGGCAGATTCCCAATCCGAAGAAGACGCTGAGGGTGATTCCGATCGCGGCGTCATCCTTCAGATGGGTCGTGCGCCGGATCAGCACGATCGCCGCGATCGATGCCAGACCGGCGATGTACGCCCCCACCAGCAGACCGATGAGCGACTTCCCGGCGAACCCGAGCGCAAGCATGACCATGAACGCGACGGCGATGCCGGGGAGCGTCGCGTGACTGATGGCATCGGCGGTCAGTGCCCGACGACGCAGCACGAGAAAGGCACCCACCACGCCGGAGGCGATCCCGAGAGAGAGCACGCCGGCCAGAACCCACACGGTGTTGGCGTCGCGCAGCAGGAGCGCCCGTTCGAACGAATCCCACCAGTCATTGGGCAGATCGGCGAGCATCACGGCCGCTTGACGTCGCTGCTGCGGGCAAGCCGTTCGGACGCCTCGGAGAGGATCGTCAACTGCCCTCCGTAGGTCTGCCGCAACGCCTCGCTGGTGAAGACCTCGTCGACCGGTCCGCTGGCGACGACACGCATGTTGATGAGAATGACATGATCGAAGTAGTCCGTGACGGTCTGCAGATCATGATGCACCACCACCACGGTCCGCCCCTGGGACCGAAGCTCGCGCAGCACTTCGATGATCGTCTGCTCCGTCGCCGCGTCAACACTCGCAAGCGGCTCGTCCATGAGGAACAACTTGGCGTCCTGGGCGAGCGCACGGGCCAGAAACACCCGCTGCTGCTGGCCACCCGAGAGCTGACTGATCTGCCGTTTGGCCATGTCGGCCAGCCCCACACGATCGAGGGCTTCGATCGCCTCGCGCCGATGCCTTCGACCGACCGGTCGACACCAACCGACGGATCCATATCGGCCCATCGTCACGACATCCAGTGCACTGACGGGGAACTGCCAGTCGACCGATTCACGCTGCGGAACGTACGCCACGATCCCACGCTGCTGCTTCATGGTCTTGCCGAAGACCATCACCCGACCCGATGCCGAAGGAATCAGATCGAGTGCCGCCTTGAGCAGCGTACTCTTGCCGGCGCCGTTGGGGCCGACGATCGTGACCAGCTTGCCCGAGGGCACATCCAGATCGACATCCCACAGCACGGGACGGCGGTCGTACGCAACTGTGAGATCGTGTATTGAAAGAGGGGAGCTCGCCGAATGCTCGGGGCCGAGCCGCGAGCCGCCGCTGTTCGGTTCAGGATGGTCCTTCGGTGACAAGACTGGCGGCTCCCCGGTATCCGCCCTTGGGCACGGAGCCTCCAAGCGCAGTGGACATCACGTTCACATTGTGCTCAATCATACCCTCATAGGTGCCTTCCCATGATCCGGGAGCTCCCATCGAGTCGGAATACAACGTACCGCCCACGACCACTTCCTGGCCACGGTTCCGGGCACCTTCGACGAGGGCCTGGACGTTCCTGTCACTGACGCTGGATTCGATGAAGACGGCTGAGATCTTGTTCTCGACGATGAAATCGACGAGTGCGTTGATGTCGCTGATTCCCGCCTCGGATTCCGTCGTGATGCCCTGCACCCCGCGAACCTGGACACCGTAGGCCTGCCCGAAGTATCCGAACGCATCGTGGGCGGTGATCAGCACGCGCTGCGACTTGGGAATGGTGCTCATGACCCAGGTCACGTATCCATTGAGACCATTGAGTCGATCGACGTACATCGCGGCGTTGGCTTCGTAGATCTCGGCCCCCTCCGGATCGGCCTTCGACAAGGCGTCGACGACGACCGGAATTCCCGTGGACCACTGCACGACATCGTGCCAGACGTGCGGGTCGGGCTGCCCGGGATAGTCGGCGGATTCGATCAGGACCTCATCGTCGACGCGATCGGTCACGAGGACGACCTTCTTTCCCATGGATTGCGATCGCTCGAAGACATCGGTCATTCGTCCTTCGAGATTCATGCCGCTGGCGAAGATCAGATCCGCCGCGAGGACCTTTCGCACATCGGCCGACGTCGGCTGGTAGAGATGCGGATCGACGCCCTCGTTCATGATGGCGTCGACGGTGATCCGCTCGCCACCGATGTTGCGAACCATGTCCTTGACCATCCCCGTGGTGGTGACGATCTTGAGACTTGGCTTCGACTCGGCGATGGATGGCCGGGTCAGGAAGACGAGAACCGAAATGGAGATCAGCAGGATGCGAAGCATGGATGAAACCCTCTGTCGGCACCGAAATGGGTCCGACTAATTGAGATTGAGTCTCATCATGTTACCTCAGCCCATCGGACTGTCAACCGCCCGCTCAGTCCCGATCTGCATCCGTGGCCGGCTGCTCCTGGGCATCTTCATCGGGACGGATGCTGTCGGAAAGATCCTGAAGACCGTTCGCCGTACCGGTGCGGGCTCGATCCGCTGCATGCGAACTTGCATCTCCGACGTTGTCGGCGGCATTTTCGAGCTTCTCCCGCTCGTATTCGTCGCATCCGGACACGCTGAGACAGGCGACGCACATCACGATAAGAGGTAGGTATTTCATCACCGGATTGTAACGGCAACCGCTCCCCCTCCCTGAAAAGACCTCCGCACACCCCGTAAGAGCCATCCGATCGCTTCTTTTGAGAAACTTCGCGTTGCACGTGCTAGGAATCACCGGCTCGCGCAGATACATGATGAAGCGGACACCAACCGCGGGCTGAAACCAATCGGGAGCCGCATCCTCCCGTCCGAAACATCTTCATTCTTTCCTGCACGCCTGACCCGGATCGTATCCGGGTCAGGCATTTTTCAGATGTAGTCGGCCTCATCGAATCTGAGCGCCCCGGGGCGTGCGAGGAACGCGACAAGCATGATCAGACTGCATCCGCTGCAGACGAGAAACACATGCTGCGGCTCCATGCCCAGATGGATCAGTCCGATGAAGACCAATGCGGCCAGGGACATCAGCACGTAGCACAACGCATTGGCCGACGCGATGTACCGTCCCCTCTTCTGAGGAGGCGAAAGACGCTGCTGCATGGCCTGCAGCGGGATGATGAAGAAGCCGGCCGAGACGCCTCCACCCAGCAGAACGATCACCATCGTGATGAAGTCCAGAGGGAGCAGCCCGAGCAGCAGCCATGAGACGAACAGTCCGGCTATTCCCCATGGAACCATGCCGACGCGTATGGACCTGCCCGAACACCAACCCGCCACGCCGCATCCGATGCCGACGCCCAACGTGATGGCACCGAGCATGAGCGAGGTGTCCTGCGTGGTTCCACCCATCTGATCCTGAAGTTGCGGAATGACCGTGATCACGAGAATGGAGATGAAGTAGAAGAACGACCATGCCCAGACCGCCGGATACAGCGGACCACCACGCATGGCGGAAAGGTCGGCCCAGTATCGACCGAACGGATTCCACTCCCATCGCCGTTCGATGTCGGCAGGATCCAGTGCGGGAATCAGCAACGCCCCGAGCAGACCGATGAAAGCTCCCGGGATCATCACGAGACCGACAAGCAGACCATTCTTGCCGCCGTCCACGAGGAATCCACTGGCCCCGGTCGCCCCGATGATCGCCACCATCGTGAAGAGCACGATCAGACCGTTGGCGTTGCTCAGACGATGTGTGCCCGCCACCTCGCGGATCATGCCGTACTTGGCGGGATTGAAGAAGGCGCTCTGCGTGGCAATCAGCAGGAACCCCGCGAATGTCAATGGGAACGAGTCGAGCCACAGCCCCACCACGATGAGCAGGACGATGGGCAGTTCGAAGAGACGTACCCATACGACCATGGTCCGTTTCGAACAGCGATCGGCCAGTTGCCCCGCGTACCCCAGGAAGACGATGAAGGGAAACGTGAGGGCGAAACTGACCCAGCCGGTACTGGCCGGTCCCAGAACGTCCTCCCAGAGATTCGGCGCCACCACCAGAATCAGCAACGCTCCCTTGAGAAGGTTGTCGTTCATCGCCCCGGCGATCTGGGAGATCATCAGCCCGGTGAAGCCGCGTGTCCACAGTCGGGTCGGTTCTGCCACGCGACGCTGTTGGGACATCGGATCCATGATCAGGGAACCCCGGTCAGTGTTTCACTTCGGACAGTTCTGGCACACGAGGCCCTGCGACCTCGCCGCAACACAGCATGCATGATCACATTCGCCGCCTCGGGCCTCGGCATTCAGGCAGCACGCCGGAAATCCCCCGGATACCGGCGGCTCGCCACCCGCCCCCTCCTCGGTGACTCCGGAATCCGACGACGGGGCCGACTCCGTGGATCCGGCGACGAGTGTGCCGCCGAGTTCGATGTCCAATGCAGGCCGACGGAGACGGATGTCGTCCACCGCGCCGGCCTGGACCTTCGTATCCCAGAGATAGAGCGAACGAAGGGCCGGCAGCGATTCGACCGCGGGCAGGCCGGCGTCGGTCACGTCGGTACCGAAGAGGTTCAACGACTCGAGATGCACGAGCTTGCGAAGATCGGACAGTCCGGCATCCGCGACACCGGTGCGTTCGAGCTTCAACGTTCGCAGTTGAATGCAGCGTCCGACCAGAGGCATCCCGGCATCGGTCACATCGCTGCCGCCGAGATCCAGACGCCACAACACCGGCTCCAGCGGCGTCAGCAGTTCGAGGTCTTCGTCGGACCAGGCCGGACGGGCCAGCGATGCATTGAGTTCGTACCACGGAGAGCCCCGATGCCTCGGCGAGACGAGACCGCCCCGCGCCTCGACCGCGGCCAGAGCGGCCCCGAGAATGCCCGGTTCGATCTTCGGCCCCGCTTCGGGAACCGGCGCGGCGGATGCCGTCGGGGCCGAGGCCTCGACCGGCACCGCATCATGCGGGGCACCCTCCGAAATCCATTCCTTCAGGACATCAATCTGCTGCGCGTTCAGCGGCTCTCCCTTGGGAGGCATGATGTCGTCGTGATCGGCAGGAAGCACGACCCGTTCGATCAGCTTGCTTGCATCGGGG